>Ga0129310_1000240_pt1 | contig 74559 bp, 62 predicted proteins | sample Go1ome_2_FD_94433 | JGI IMG/M metagenome (GOLD analysis project Ga0129310, IMG submission 94433) | Western lowland gorrila individual fecal microbial communities from Wisconsin, USA - Go1022A metagenome | ecosystem: Host-associated > Mammals > Digestive system > Large intestine > Fecal | place...
CCACCGGCTTCGGGGGCTTCACCCCGGCCACGTCCAGAATGGTGGGCATCATTTCCTGCAGGTACACAAAGCTGTCGTTGTCCTTGGTGCCCGCGCCTTTCACCACCATGGGGATGTGGTAGATCTCATCAAAGGTAAACGCGCCTTTTTCGATGAGCTTGTGGGCGCCCATGCAGTCGCCATGGTCTGCGCTGTAAATGATGATGGTGTCGTCGTACAGGCCCTCAGCCTTGAGCTTGTCCACGATCAGGCCGACCATGTCGTCGATCATGGTGCAGTGGCCGTAATAGCGGGCCGCGATCTCCTGGAAGCCCTTCCAGCCGTAGTCGCCCAGGCCCCACATCTTCTCGCTGAGGTAATAGCCGTAGGGCTTATCCAGCAGGTCGTCGCAGTAGCTGGGATGCTCGGGGATGTCCTCCGGGTTGTACATGGAGTAGTAAGGCTCCGGAACAATGCTGGGGCTGTGCGGCCCCCAGAAGTTGGCCCAGATGAAGAAGGGCTTGTCCTGCTCCTTCGCCTTGTCGATCAAGCGGTTGGTCTCGTGGGCCACAAAGTACTCGATGGTGCTCTCCACCGGGCCTTCGTGCTTGCAGAACATCTCCTGGATCTGCAGGTTGGGGTTGTCGCCCAAAAATCCATGGGAGACGTCCACGTTCTCGAAGCCGTTCTCCTTCAGGTACTCCTCGTAGTAGTTGGGCACATTGTCCGGCGGCTGGTTGAACACCAGATGGGGCATCACGCCGCTGCCCGGAAAGGCGTAGCCCATAAAGGGCTTGCCGTCGTCAAAGCCGCAGCCCTCCGGCGGCAGGGTGGGCGAAACGTGCCACTTGCCTGCATAGCCGCAGTAGTAACCTGCGTCGTGCATGCAGTCGCCCAGAAGGGGGGTGCCCTCCTTGATGTCTGTGAAGTTGTCGATCACGCCGTGCTTGTGGGCGTACAGGCCAGTCATCACGCTGGCCCGGGAGGGGGCGCAAATGGCGGAACTGGTGTAGGCATTGGTGAACTTCATGCCCTCGGCGGCCAGCTGGTCAATGTGCGGCGTTTTGCAGATGTTGTTCATGCCGTAGGCACTGACGGTATCCAGCCGCTGCTGATCCGACAGGATGAGGAGAACGTTCTTTCTCTTTGCCATGATGCTGCTTCCTTTCCGGCGCATCGGAGCGGTCAGGCCCCCTCTGAATTGCCTTGATTGTTCTTTGTCCATTTTACTTCCCGGGGCCTTTTTTGTCAATGTGCAACAAAAAATAATGCAAATTGTTTCTCCAAACTGTGAAAAGATAATCTTTTAACAATCTTCAACCTTCGTATTACCGTGTTTTATGCTGGTTTTCCCGCCGGGTTTTCTTGTTTGCACAATCGTCCTCAAGTTTTTTCTTTTTCTTCTTGTAGGCATTTTCGTCCGCTTTTTTCGTCTTTCCACATTTTTCCCGCAATTCTGTCACTTTGGTGCATGACGCAGTTTTTTCCGCCGGGTTCGCCCCTTCTTTCTCCCCGCTTGCCCCGGCCGGCCGCCTGCGGTACAATAAGGCCAGACACTGTGCCGCCAGCGGCACGTTTCATGTGCTTCCAAGCCGCCGCGGCTTTCGTTTTCGCATTCGTTGCTTTGATACTTATAATAAGGAGGGCCCTGCCCATGCCGCCTCTTTCCCTGCTCATCAAACCCGCCTCCGGCAGCTGCAACCTGCGCTGCACCTACTGCTTTTATGCAGACGAGGCCCAGAAGCGCCAGTTCCCCACCTTTGGGTTTATGAGCGACGCCACCATGCACAGCCTTGTGGATTTCTGCCTGCGGGAGGGCGACGGCGTATGCACGCTGGCCTTTCAGGGCGGCGAGCCTACCCTGATGGGGGTGGAGTTCTACCAGCGGCTTTCCAGCTACGCCGCCGGGCAGCCCAATCCCCGCGGGGTGCAGTTCCGCTACGCCATTCAAACCAACGGCACCCTGCTGGACGAAGCCTGGTGCCGCTGGCTGGCCGAGAACCACGTTCTGGTGGGCCTCTCACTGGACGGCCCCCGGGAGATCCACGACCGCTACCGGCTGGACCCCGCCGGGAAGGGCACCTTTGACCGGGTGATGGCGGCCGCCAGACTTATGGAGCAGCACGGCGTGGAGTTCAACATTCTCACGGTGGCCACCGGGCTTTCGGCCCGCAGCGGGCAGAAGATCGCCAACTTCTTCCGGAAGAACGGGTTCGGCTACCAGCAGTTCATTGAATGTCTGGACCCGCTGGACGAAGCCCCCGGCGGCCAGCCCTACTCCCTCACGCCGGAGCGGTACGCCCAGTTTCTCAAGGCCACCTTTGACGCCTGGTATCAGGATTTTCAGGCCGGGAAGCCCACCTACAACCGCTACTTTGAAAACCTGCTGATGGTGCTTGCGGGGCAAACGCCGGAGAGCTGCTCCATGCAGGGCCGCTGCGCCCCCCATCTGGTGGTGGAAGCCGACGGCAGCGTTTACCCCTGTGACTTCTATGTGCTGGACCGGTGGAAGCTGGGCAGCATCTGCACCGACTCGCTGGCCCAGCTGGAGCAGCAGCGCCATGCTCTGGGCTTTCTCGAGGCCTCGCTGCCGGTGCCGCCCGCCTGCCGGGCCTGCCGCTGGTACCCGCTGTGCCGCAACGGCTGCCGCCGCAACCGGGACGAAGCCACCGGCGTGAACCGCTTCTGCGGCGCCTACAAGGGCTTTCTGGAATATTCCTATCCCCGCCTGGCCCAGGTGTACCGGGAGCTGTGCCGCCGGGCCGGACGGGCGTAACCGTACAAACGCAAAACCGCATACAACCACAAAACGCCCCGCCGAAAGAGCAGGACCGGGCAGTTCGGCCCCCTCTTTCGGCGGGGTGTGCGGTTTTGTGTGAGAAACTTCAGGAAAGTGAAGGAAGAAAATGCAGGTTTGATGCTGTTTTTCAGCGGTTGATGGCCGCTACGATGTCGTTGACCGTCTCGCCCAGGCCGTTCTCCAGCAGATGCAGCAGGTCATCCTGCTTTTCTTTGCCGAGAACCGGGGCCGTGCGCAGCCGGAACTTTTTCTCCATCCAGGGCAGGTCCACATGGTCGGTGTGCTCGCCGGGGGCTGCATACACCTTGGATTTGAGCACCCGTCCGTCCGCCAGGTGAATTTCCACCCAGGCCAGCCGTTTGGCGGGGAACTGCGCCTCCATCTCCGGGTCCACATCAAAGGTCAGTCGCTCCATCATGGCCAGAACGGCGGGGTCATCCAGCCCGGATTCCAGCACCTGCGGCAGGCCCACATCGCCGTGCACGATGGAGCAGGCCACCGGCCACGCAATGTTGTACTGGGCCTCATCCGCCGTGTGCGGCACGATCTTGCTCAGCTGGGCCGCCGAGTCAAAGGTGTGCACATACACATGCTTCACGTCCGTGGGGGCGTAGCCGTACTCCTTCGCCAGATCGATGCAGGCAGTGATGGGCTGATGGGCCCACCGGCAGCAGGTGTAGGGCTTGAAATACAGGTTCATGATCTCATAGGTGCTGCCCAGCGTCTCCAGCAGGTGCTGGTATTCCGGCAACTCCAGCGTATAGCCGCGGCCGGTGCTGCCCGCCAGGGTTTCCAGCGCGGCCTCTGCGCCCACCAGCACGCCGAAGGGCACACCGTCCTTGTTCATGGAGGGATACTGAACCGAGCGCATCACCGGGGTGAGCGGCGCGTGGAACTCCGCAATGGAGAGGGCGTTGTTCAGCTGCTCTTTGGTGAAGCCCAGCAGGCGGCCCATGCCGGCGGCCGTGCCGAACGCGCCGTAGGTACCGGTGCTGTGCAGGAACTTGTAGAAGTCCTGGGTGGCAAGGCCGCAGCGCACAGCCGCCTCATAGCACACCACCAGCGTGGTCAGGTACTCCTTGTAGGTCACGCCCTGCTCCAGTGCCGCGGCCAGCACGCCGCCCACAAACGAGGTGCCGGGGTGGCCCTTGATCATGTTGTGGCCGTCGTCAATGTCGAAGGAGTTGGAGGCGTGGGACATGGCCACCGAGGCGCCCAGAATGCCGAAGGTCTCCGGGCTGCCCACCACGGGCACCTTGCCTTCTTTGTAGTGTTCGCGTGCCATGCGCAGGCCCGCCTGGAACTGCTGGCCCTTGCTGCCCAGCAGCAGGGCGATGGTCAGGTCAATGCCGCACACCACCGCGCGCTTCTGCACCTCTTCGGGCAGATCCTCCCACTGGGTGTTCAGGATAAAATTTTCCAGCTTGTAATCCGTGATAAATTTCATCTTTGTTTCCTCCGTGGCTTACTCCGCCGCTTTGGCCTTCTTGGCCTGGGCGATGATCTCGGCTTCACCGGGGCGCAGGTCGCTGCACTTGCCCTTGAACACACCGTAGATGCGGGCGCAGATGATCAGCAGCAGGGCAAAGATTACCAGACACACCGCGCCGGCGGCGTAGCCGTAGCCGTTTACCACCAGGCTGGGCAGCACGGCGATCAGGCCGATCTCAATGAAGGACATGAACACATAGGCCATGCCGTAGTCTTCCAGGGTCTTGCTGCGCAGCTGAGGGTCAACCACACGCAGCAGGGTAACGCCGATGGCCGCCACGCCGGTGGACCAGCCGAAGATGAAGATGCCGCGCTCGAACCAGAAGTTGTGGAACAGCTTGCGGCTGACCAGCAGCAGGTAGCCGAACACAAAGGTCAGGCCGATGAGGGACAGCACCACCAGGGGCACCGCGTACTTCACAACGACCGACAGCTTGATGGAAGCCACGGCGAAGCCCACCAGATAGTCGGTGGTGGAGTTGCCGATTTTGGAAACGATCTCGCGGTCCACATGGTCGGTCAGCTTGAGCAGCTTCAGGATGAACTGCACGACCACGCCGCACAGCATACCAACGGAGAAGGTGGGAACGCTCAGGCCGGGAACCAGGCTGTTCAGCCAGGTGGTGATGACATAGCCGCCGCCCGCCGCGATGAGAACCAGCGCCAGGTGCCAGGCCAGAGGATCCAGAGACATGGAGTGAACGGTGGCGCGGCCAACGGATTCCTGCTCTTCCTTGGGCACCAGGCCGGTGAGCATGCTGTCCGGCAGCTGGCTGGCCTCGGAGATCAGGCGGGTGGCGCCCTTCTTGGTGGCCACGTTGATGCACAGCGCGCCCAGAATCACGCCGGAGAGAATGCCGATGGTGGCGAAAGTCTGGCCGATGGTCAGGGCCTCGTCCCAGCCGCACAGCTCTTCAAAAGCTGCGCCGAAGGTGGCCGCCGTGCCGTGGCCGCCGATGAAGCCGCCGGGCATCAGCAGCGAGAAGCCGATGTTCACCTGCGGGAAGAAGGCCGCCATAAACGCGCCGCCCAGCAGCAGCGCAAAGGCGTACTGACCGAAGTACACGGCCGAGTTCAGCAGGAAGGTATCGCCCGCTTCCTTCATGGTCTGCTTGAAGCTGCCCATGGACTCAATGCCGATGAACAGCGAGGAGAACAGCATGACGATCAGCACGCCGGAATAGCTGGAGGCGTGGCTGGAAAGCGGCAGAAGGTTCAGGCACTGAGGCCCCAGAACCAGGCCGATCAGGCCCGCTACAACGGAAGAAGGAAGCAGCAGCTTCTGGATGGGCTTGATGTGCGCCCGCAGAAACTGCGCGACGACCAGCAGCAGAGACATGATCGCGAAATCGAGCAATAGATCAAATGCAGTCATGGTGGGTTCCTTTCTTTTCCTATTTCGATGGGAGTGGTCTGCGTTCTTGATTCAACCGTAATTTGCATAATTGTGAAAAAGTGCCTCGCTTGATTTCTCATTTTGAATGGTGCTGTGCTGCTGCCCCGACAAAAAGGCCCCGGGCGAATGCTTTTAAAAGACACGCCCAGGGCACTTTTTCTGTTCGTGGGCGGAGAAGGCGGCTCAGCGGTTGTAAACGCCGTCGTTCAGGTAGGCCAGCAGCTCCTCCTTGGGCATACCGTCAATGCCCAGGTAGGCCAGCGTGTACTTGCTTTCCGCAAAGAAGTTCTTCTTGTGGAAGGAACCGGCCAGGGTGATCATGGAGTCGATGATGGGGGTAGGCACGCCGTACTGCACGCCCAGATCGTGGTAGATCTTGCAGCCGATGGGCACGTCCTCGGTCAGGTAACGGTGATGGATGCTGTTGGGGCCGGTGTTGCCCTCGTTGGAAGGCTGATCCAGCGGAAAGACCACGTTGTCGTTGCCGTTCTCATCCAGGCCCATGTACTCCTGCGTCAGCACACTGCGGCGGGAGAAGAACATCTCATACTTGTAGCTGGGGCAGCCCACGCCGATGGCCTTGGCCAGGGCAATCTCTTCATTGTAGAACTGGTACTGCACCTCGCAGATGGAGGGGCACAGGCCGTGCGAATACATGGAGTAGGTGGTCTTATCGTGGCCGCAGAAGATCACGCCCCAGTTCTCCATGGTGGAAACGCCCAGGATGGTGGCCGGCACATGAATGACCGGGTTCACGTTGGCGAAGTCCACGTCCAGCACGGTGTTGGCCTTGGAGGGGCCCTCGCCCTGGGTCACAGCGTCCATGCAGGGCAGATATTTGGAGGACTCCAGGAAGTCGTCGGTGTCGGTCATGGGCAGGGCCGCGCCGCGCAGGGTGATGGCCCGGTACTTCACGCCCACATGGGGGAACTGGAACTTGCCGATGCTCTCAATGCGGGTGCCGTAGGGAGCGGACGACCAGCCGCCCACAATGACCTTCTTGGTGCAGCCCATCTCGCGCATCAGGCGGCGCAGCAGCAGGCAGGCGAAGTTGTCGGCGAAAATGTGGATGACCTGTCCGTCCTCCAGGTGGGGGATCAGGGAGCGGAAGATGGGCTCATGGCCCCAGGAACCGCAGGCGACCACGATCAGGCCCGCGCCCTTGACGGCCTCGGCAATGTCGGTGGTGACCAGGTCAAAGTGTGCCCGGCCGGACCGCTCGAAGCAGTACTTGTTGCGCTGCACGCCGTCCAGCAGAATGCCGGTCTTGTCCACGTCCTTCAGGGAGGTGGCTGCGAAGGGCATCGCATCGTACAGGCGAACCGAACGCCCGGCCAGAGCCATGTCTGCCGCGCAGGTCTTGCCGACGGCGCCGCCGCCCAGAACGGCAATGGGCATGTCTTTCAGGTATTCCATCTTACTCATGTTGGTGTCCTCCTATTGCTTTGTTTTTGTTTTCTTTTTTGCGGATGCATTTCTTTTCGTTGCGGTTGTGATATAATCCAGTTTGTAGTGGATTATGTTCACTTCCTTTTGCTGATTTGACTATACCACGGCTTTATCCATTTGTAAAATAGATAGTTTCTATCATATAGTTCAATATTTTTGAATCGAGGTTTTTCCATGGAATTGCGTACAATTTTCACGTTCCTGCGCGCCGCTGAGCTGCGGAATTTTTCCAAGGCGGCCGATTCTCTGGGCTATGCCCAGTCCACCGTCACCATGCAGATCCAGCAGCTGGAGGAAGAATTGGGCAAGCCCCTGTTTGACCGTTTTAATCGCTCCATCGCGCTGACGGCCTTCGGGGAATCCTTTCTGCCGCTGGCCCGCCGCATGTACAGCACCGCCCAGGAGATGCACGCCCTCAGCGTTGACCCCACCGAACTGACCGGCACCCTGCGCGTTGGGCTGGTGGAGTCGCTGTTCTTCTCCGACTTTCTGAAGCTCATCCCCAAATACCAGGCGCTCATGCCCAATGTGGTGCTGGATTTCTCCACCGGTTCCTCGGTGGAGATCGTGGACCTTCTGGCCCACAACAAGCTGGATCTGGGCTGCTATTTTGCCGAGAGCAGCACCACGCAGGAGCTGGTTCCCCTGTTCGAGCGCAGCGCCAACACCGTATTTGTGGCCAACCCCAAGCACCCCCTCTGCCAGGAAGGGCCGGTGACCGCCGCCCGGCTGGCGCAGGAGCGCTTTGTGCTGACCGAGGGCGACAGCATTTATCACCGCCAGCTGCTGCGCCTGTTCCAGACCCGCGGGCTGAACCTGCAGGAGAGCATCCGCCTGAAGAGCACCCGCGGCATTGTGGACGTGCTGAAATACAGCGGCGGGCTTTCGTTTCTGCCGGAATTCACCGTGCGGCACGATCTGCGCCACGGCAACCTTCAAGTAATTGAGAGCGAGCTGCCCCCCGTTTCCCTCACCGTTACGGTAGCCGCCCACCGGGAAAAGTGGATCTCGCCCCAGATGCAGGGCATGATCCAGCTGCTGAGCAGCGAGCCCTGGCTGTAAGCCGCCCGCTGCTTTTCACCGTTGTTCCCCCAAAAAAGACAAAACACACCGCCCAAACGTCGGCAGGGGTTCTCCCCCGCTTCCGTCTGGGCGGTGTGTTTTACAGTTCTATTGCAGCCCGGCGGTGCGCTGCACAAATCCCTTTCATCCCGGATTTGCCCGGCCCCGCCTGCTGCCTTTTTCGTTTTTCTCAGCGCTCAAACTGCACCCGATACGTTCCCAGCACCTGCCGGCAGGGAATGCGGGCCGCGTTTTCCACCGTGCATTCCTCTTTGGGGTAATTCTTCTGGGCCGGGGTGGGCACAGCGGGCAGGGTTTTGCCCTCGCTCACGCCATGGGCGCCGCCCTCCATTTCCCAGGAAAATTCACAGTCGCAGAATTCCTTCTTCTGGTCAATGGCATCCGGCCGGTGCAGCGCATAGCCGCCCTCCTGGGCAAAGAAGCAGCCCGCGTTGTCCTTTTCTGCCGGGCAGCCGCCTTCAATGCCCACCCCGGTGAAGGAAATGCGCAGAGCGTCCGCCTCAAAGCGGGTGGTCTTTCCCTCTTTGGTCACCGTGGCATTGTCCCAGTGGCCAAGGTTCAGCCAGCCTCGCTGACCGTCCTTTTCCACCGCGGTGTTGAATTCCACATAGCCCTGCACACCGTCCCGCACTTCTGCGTTGATGCGCAGCACCGGCCGCAGCGACACAAAGCCCTCCGGCAGCAGGGCACGCAGACGGTCCTGCTCTGCATAATAGGCCATCACAAACTGGTCCACCTGCATCGTCTGCCTTCTCCTCTTTCCGTTTCTTTTCCGCACGTTTTTTCTGTGCTCAATGCGTACAAGGCTCAGGCCGCGCTTTTTCGGAACACCGCCATGCACTTTTTGTAGCTGCCCACAAAGTACACCATCTCGGCCACCGCCGTCAGCGCCCAGGAGCAGGGGTACAGCAGATACAGTGACGGAATCGTATGAAGCCGCGCAAAAATCGTGTACACCCACACCACCCGGAACACACAGGAGCCCATGATCACAATGATGGTGGGCACCACGGTTTTGCCCAGCCCGCGGGAGGCCGCAATGGTGCAGTCCATGAAAGCTGAGATGCAGTAGGCCATGGCCATCACGCCCACCCGCTTCATTCCTGCGTCGATGACGGCCGGTTCCGTGGTGAACAGCGCCAAAAATTCCCGGCCGAACAGCCGCAATGCGCCGCCCAGCACCAGGCCCACCCCAAAGGAGTAGGCCAGGCTGATGAGGTAGCTCTTTTTCACCCGGTCGGCCTTGCCGGCGCCGTAGTTCTGGCTCATAAAGCTGGCACAGGCCATGTAAAACGCCGCCATGGCGTCGTAGATCAGCGCATCCGCGTTGGCCGCCGCCGAGTTGCCCTTCACCATCAGCGAATCAAAGCTGTTCACGCCTGCCTGAATAAACAGGTTGGCAATGGCAAAAATGGCGTTTTGGAAGCCCGCCGGGAGGCCCAGCATGAGAATCCGCCGGGTCATGTTCGGGTCAAAGCGAACTTCCCGCAGGTGCAGCGCGTAGCTGTCCTGCACGCGGGTCAGGGCGCGCAGAATCAGCCCCGCCGACACGCACTGTGCAATGGTGCTGGCCAGGGCCACACCCGCCACATCCAGCTTGCACACGATCACGAAAAACAGGTTCAGCAGAATGTTCAGCACGCCCGCAAAGGAGAGGTAGCGCAGGGGCTTCTGGGTTTCGCCAATGGCGCTGAACACCGCATTGCCGTAGTTGTACAGCGCCAGCGCCGGCATGCCCAAAAAGTACACCCGCAGGTACAGAATGGCCCCGGGCAGAAGGTCCTCTTTGGTGTTCAGCAGCCGCAGCAGCGCCGGGGAACCGAACAGCCCCACCGCCAGCAGCAGCACACCAGCCACCAGGCTGACCAGCAGCGCCGAATGCACCGTTTTGTGAACGCTTTCGGCGTTGTGCGCCCCATAAAACCGGGCCACCAGCACGTTGATGCCGTTGCCCAGCCCAATGAGGAAGCCGGTGAACAGGGTGACAAAAATGCTGGTGGAGCCCACAGAGCCCAGCGCCGTGGAGCCGGCAAAGCGCCCCACCACCGCCACGTCGGACATGTTGAACAGCACCTGAAGCAGGTTCGAGAGGGCCAGCGGCAGACTGACGATGAGAATCTGCCTGGCCAGAGGCCCCTCGGTCAGGCTTCTCGCAGTTGATTTCATGATTCCATTTTCCTTTTTCTATTCCGACACGTTTTCGCAAATAAGTTTCAGCAGGATGCGTTTTTCGCGGGCAGCAGCTCCGCCAGCTTCTGCAGGCGCTTCAGCGCCTCGTCCAGCGCCTCCTGCTGGCGGGCAAAGTGGAAGCGGATCAGGTGGTTCACGTCCTCCTTGAAGAAGCTGGAACCGGGCACTGCTGCCACCCCGATGTTTTTGATCATCCATTCGCAGAACTCCAGGTCGGTATACCCGCGGAACTGCGGCAGATTCAGAAACTCCTGAATGTCCACCAGCACAAAATAGGTGCCCGCGGGCACGTTGTGCTTCAGGCCGATTTTGTCCAGCCCGGCCAGGAAGTAATCCCGCTTTTGGGTGTAGAGCACCAGCAGGTCCTGATAGTATTGCTCCGGGAAGCGCAGGCCCACCACCGCGGCCTCCTGCAAAGGTGCCGCCGCCCCCACCGTCAGGAAGTCGTGCACCTTTTTGGCCGCCTCCACCACACGCTCCGGCCCGATGAGGTAACCCAGCCGCCAGCCGGTGATGGAATAGGTTTTCGAGAGTGAGTTGCAGGTGATGGTGTGGTCAAACATTCCGGGCAGCGACGCCATGCAGATGTGCCTGGCCGGGGCATACACCAGATGCTCGTACACTTCATCCGTCACCACAAAGGCGTCGTATTTCAGGGCCAGCCGGCCGATGGTCAGCAGCTCGTCCCGGGTGAACACCTTGCCGCAGGGGTTGGAGGGGTTGCACAGAATCAGGGCCTTCGCCCCGTCCCGGAAGCCCTGCTCCACCAGATTCAGGTCAAAGTGATAGTCCGGCGGCACCAGCGGAATGTAGATGGGCTTTGCCCCGGAGAGAACGGCGTCCGCCCCGTAGTTTTCGTAAAAGGGTGAGAACACCATCACCCGGTCGCCCGGGTTGCAGATGGTCATCATGGCGCACATCATGGCTTCGGTGCTGCCGCAGGTCACCACAATCTCCTTGTCCGGGTCAATGGCCCGGCCGATGGCCTTCCCCTGCTTTTCCGCCACCGCCTCGCGGAAGTTCTGCGCGCCAAAGGTGATGGAATACTGGTGCGGCCCCTCTTTGGCGGCTTTGGCCAGTGCGTCCGTAATTTCTTTGGGCGGGTCAAAATCCGGGAACCCCTGAGACAGGTTGACTGCCCCATACCGGTTGCTGATCCGGGTCATCCGGCGAATCACGGAATCCGTAAAGGTCGCCACCCGGTCGCTCAATTCTGGCATTTGCTGTTTCTCCCCTGCTTGCCGTTTCGCCGCGCAGTGTGCGCTTGTACCGTCATCCTACTCCCCTTTTGCCGCAAAGTCAACCGGCCCGCAGAGCCGCCGCCCCGTTCTCAGAACAGGTCCAGCATGTTGTCCAGATAAATGGCCTCGCGCACCTTCAGCTGGCATTCCGGCCGGGTCATGTAATAGAGCAGGAATTCCAGAATCAGCGCACTGCCCAGCCCGCGGCCCTCGATCTTGAAATTGGAAAAGCCCATCGGCAGGTAGGTGTTCCGGATGTCCTCCAGCCCGATGAAGCCGGGGTTCTCCATCGCCGCCGAAAAGCGATAGCCCTGCCCCGCGTTGGGCGCTGCACAGCGGTGCTCCGGCCCGGGCAGGCCCAGGTTTTTCCGGCTGACCGCCTCGTAGCAGCGCTTCCGGTCCTTGCAGCCGAACCAGCAGCACTCGTTGCACAGAAACTCCACCTTGTCCTTCAGCGGCCCGCTCAGCGTGGAGAGGGGGCCAAGCGTCCGGTTCAGGCGGAAGTCCGGCACCACATAGCGGAACTCCTCCCGCGCAAGCTCCTGCTGCAGCTGCGAAAACTCCGTCAGCACCTTTGTGGTGGAGGACACCAGATACAGCTTCGGAAAGTTTTTTTGCAGGTACTGCAAAAGCAGGTCGGAGTGCACGATCACGCCGTTCTGCGGCCCGTTCTGTGCTTCCAGCAGGGCGCAGAGGGCGTTGCACGTTTTATCCGTCAGGTGCTCCGGCTGCAGCAGAGAGTTGCTGAAGGTCAGCCGGGCCGAAATGCCGTACTCCTGCATCAGGGCTAGAACCTGCCGGGGATCCGCCTCCCCATCGCTCACCCGGCCGCCGCCCCAAAGGCAGCCGGCCGGCGCGCCATAGATGGACCCGATGTCGCACCAGCTGTAAAAGTACTCCCGGTGCTCCCGATACAGCGGCAAAAACACGCGGTACAGCTCGTAAAATTCAAACAGGCCGGGAAGGTGGTAGTGGGCAATGCGCTTCGCCCGATGTTCCTTCTTCACAAGATCATCCTCCCTTCGTTTTTTTCGGTGTGGTTCGCGCCCGAATTTCAGCAGTTTCATCAAAAAGGGCCTTTCAGAAAACACACGGCTCTCTGAAAGGCCCTTTGGAGCGAATTATTCAAACTCGACAACTACTAATCAATTTTGTTTAGAGATTATTTGCTATCGTATTTGTCTTTCTTTTGATTCTTTGATTTGTCCATATTATCCTGCCTGTATGGGCTAATGTTATCGTTTTGTTATCGCCATTGATAACACTGCTCAAGTAACTGTGGATAATAGCAATATGTTCCGATACAAATTATAAGCGATTTTGCTTAGAAAGACAATAGAATCTTTTTTATCAAAAAGCACCACAATCTGAATTTTTCATATTGCTTATATTTTATTTGTAGTTCGATTTTTCTTACATTCTAATAGCAAAATCACTCCTGCCATACCTGCCGTTATCAGCTCTGCAACAAGCGGTGAAAGCCAAATAACCGATTGTCCAAACAACATTGGCACAGTTAATATAGCAATAGCCTTCAGCACAACTCCACGACTCATAGAAATGACGTTTGCCTGAAATGTCCTCTGCACAGAAAAGAAATAACCTGCTATGATCAGATTTGCCGCCATTGGAATAAAGGATACGGCAAATACCGGCAAAGCCTTACTTCCACTTGCAATCAGTTCCGGCTCATTATTGAAAATCATAATTGCCTGCTCTGAAAAAAGTGTAAGCAATAACACAATTACCACGGAAGCCGCTAAATTGATGATAAAAGCTGCTTTGAAGTAATAACGCAGACTTTTCTGATCATTCTTTCCATAGCTTAATCCCCAAAGCGGCTGCATTCCCTGTGCTACTCCCATAAGGATTGCATTTGCCAGTGAAAACAAAAAACTCAAGACGCTAAATGTAGAAATTCCAAGATCTCCGACCATACTTGCAAGAACCGTATTATAGCAAAAAGAAGTCACTGGTGTGGTCAACTGGGAAGCTGCTTCAGGGATTCCACATTTACAGATTTTCCCCATAAGTGAAATCTCAACCCGAAACTTTTTAATCCGCAAATTTCCTTTTTTATATATAAAATGGCTCAATAATATCACACAGGAAACAATCTGTCCCAAACCAGATGCCATGGCAGCGCCTACCACACCCTTGTGTAATGGGAATACAAAAAGCCAGTCTAAAAAAATATTCGATGCAGCGCCTGCACACAACCCAATAAAAGCAAGTCCAGGCGCTCCATCATTTCGCACAAATACAGAAAGGCATGGTGCCATCAACATCGGGAAGCAAAATGCCATATAAAAAAACAGATATTGTATTGCCATATCTACCATTTCACTGCTTAGATTTTTGCCCCCACATAGCATCACAATATCTCTGGCAAACACCATACCAATCACTGTTAAAAGCACAGAAACTACTGTTGTCATCGCAAGTGCCGACATAAATGCCTGGTTTGCACCTTCTTCATCGCCCTTTCCGGTGCATACAGCAATTATGGTTGCTCCTCCCATCGGAAGCATTGCAGCAAATGCCATAGCTGCTGTCACAAAAGGAACACTGATATTGACTGCACCAAGAGCCGTAGAGCCAACTCCCTGACCCACAAAAATGCCATCGACGATATTATATAAAAAGGTTACACATAATCCACCTACTGCCGGACAGACATAGCAAAGCAGATTTTTTATTCTTTTATTCATTATGGTGAATCTCCTCTTCTTCAAATGTAGCAACAACCTTTTCGAGTGATTCAGCATAATATTCCAATGCTTCAACAAATTTTTCTGAATATTTTTCTATCGTCTGTTTTATTGCCGCATCTTCTGCCATATATACACTTTCAAGTGCTTCTTTCGCTCTTAATATTCCTTCTTCCGTCAAGCATATTTCCATCTCTCTTCGCTTTCCCGGAATTTTATTCAAAACAAGTAGCCCTTCCTGTTGCCAACGCTTTACTATCGTATTCAATGTCGTTTTAGAGATTCCCCACTGCTCAGAAATCTGTTTTTGTGAGTGCGGCAATCCATCATCCAAAGCATACATAAGACATAACTGTGCATAACCAACTGCTACCTTTTGGTCAATAGAATTTTCTATTCCGTTAATCTTAAATATTGCCAACGTTAATCGTCTGGCGTAATTTCTTTCCTTATTCATCATTACTCTCCCTTATAATCCGAAATCGTACTTTATACAATAATACGATTTCGGATTATTGTCAAGCATAAATGACTGAAAGTTTTTTATGTCTATCTCATTGTACTTACACTGGCAGTTGCCGCTTTTCTTACTGATAAATGATTTCTCCATCCACAATCTCCCTTGCACACACCTGTATATTATTCATTCTACCTACCCATTCCCAGGCATTTTCTGCTTTTAGCTGCTCCGTGATTCCCTGTGCCTGCTTCATCTGCTCTATTATCATTTCAAAACGTGCCTGAGCCTGTTCTTCTATATCTGCCATAGCACAATATGAAACCGGAACACGGAAAACCAAAGCAGAACTTACCGCAGCATTGGCACAGGCATTGGATGTTTCCCCTCATGCCCTCGATGTGCCTGGCACTGACAGCTATGTCGGTCTGATGCACACTTTATTTACCCTGGAAGATGTGTACGGGCTGACTGTCAGCGAAGCAGATGAGGCGATCTGTCTGAAATTCGATACTTCCAAAGGAAAAGACGCTCACGAACTACTAAAAATGCTGTATAACTGGAAAGATCAGGCTGACAAGCTGTCTTCCGGTGAAATCAGCAAAGATGACTACGATAACTGGCGTTATCACTATCCGGAGTTCGATACCACACAAATCTGGGCGAAGGCTCCGTCTCAGGAACTCAGCGATGCACTGGTCAAAATGCTCAAATCTGATAAATAAAGACGACAAAAAGCCCTTAGCTATGAGTTACTACCCACAGCTAAGGGCTTTTTAATAATGCCGGAAACCCGCATAAACGCTGGATTTACTAAGCATTTTTGTTTATTCAAACTCGGTAAGGTTGCATTTTTGCTAAACAAATTTGTTTAATTTTTGTGCTTTAAGTTTGCTGTTTTCTACGAGATTTCTGTGTTCTACGACGTTCGCTGATTTTTTAGTATCAGGATAGTATCACAACAGCCTATAAATCCTCTGGTGACATTATAACCGAAACAATTTCAAAATGCAATCAGAATCCCTGAAATCATGCACCCAGTTCCTGCCGTGAAACTTTGCGATAGAGGACAACTGCGAGAACGATGGAAATCATATCTGCCACAGGCTGCGCCCAGATGACACCGTTGATGCCGATGACCGCCTGCAAAAGGAACAATACCGGGATAAAAACGATACCCTGACGGCTCAGGTTGATGATGAGTGCCTGAGTTGCTGCGCCCATTGCCTGCAGCGCATTGACCAGCACATAGAACACGCCGAACAGGAAACTGGTCGTCAGCAGGATATAGGAAAACCCGACCGCATAGGAATATGCTGCAGCATCCGAAAGGAAAGCACTGACGATCTGGTGGGCAAAGAGGTAGCAGATCGCAGTCAGAATCGTGCCAAGGGCCAGTGCGAACAGCATCGAAAAGCGGAATGCCTGTTTGAACCGCTCCCGCAGTTTTGCACCAACGCAATAACCCAACAACGGCTGAACGCCCTGTCCCAGACCGATGCAGACCATCCCCGTGATGGTGACAACTTTCATAGCGACACCCATGCCTGCCACAGCCATATCGCCATATTGGGCAAGCTGGCTGTTGATGATGATCTGCGAAACGCTCATCAGGACAGACCCCAGTGCTGCCGGAATGCCGATGGAGCAGACCGGAGCACAGACCTTTTCAGGCTGGGAAAGTTCCTGAATACGGACGCTCAATGCCGTATTGCCCCGGACAAAGTACAGAATATAGCAACCTGCACCGACGATGTTGCCAATGACCGTTGCAATGGCTGCGCCTGTAACGTTCCAGCCCAGCGTAAGAATCATGATGGGATCAAGAATCACATTGGTCAAATTACCAAGCAGCTGCCCCACCATCGCCTCTGCAGATTTGCCTTCTGCACGGACAATATTGGAGAAAGCGTTGGAAATCAGGATGAACGGCCCACCGAAGCTGACGATGGTGAGATACGATTTTGCATACCCCCATGTGCTTTCGCTTGCACCGATCAGATTCAGGATCGGGTCCATAAACAGCAGAAACACCGCAGCCATTACGACTCCAACCACAACGCATCCCCACATACAGAACGAACAGACTTTCTTTGCATACTCAGTGCGACCTTCTCCTAATGCACGGGAAATGACCGATGTGCCGCCCATACCGAACACGGTACCGACCGCCATAAACATCAGGGATACCGGCATTGCCAGTGAGACAGCTGCCACCTGATAGGCATCGTGTGTCTGCCCCACAAAAAACGTATCTGCCAGGTTGTAGATCAACACCATCAACATCGCCGCCATAGCCGGCAGTGCGCTTTTCAGCACCGACTGGGAAACCGGTGCCTTCGCAAAGAGTTCTGTCGCTTTTGAATCCTGCATTCTAATACCTCCGAATTCGCTTGTCAATTTAATAGCAAGCTATCATTTCATTCAGAAGAAGTGCCTGCTTTTTCACAGGCATTTCTGGAAATATCAATCTGTGTACTTTACAACTTTGGCAGGGTTGCCCACCACAACGGCAAAATCCGGCACATCTTTCGTGACAACACTGCCCGCCCCTACGATTGCGCCCTTTCCAATCGTGACTCCCTTCAGGATGATCGCATTGAAGCCAATCCACGCTCCTTCTTTGATCACGATCGGTTTTGACACGATTTTGGAGTAGTCCACATTCTGTCCCATGGTATGCGTCCGAATCGCTTCTCTGGCTGTACGGGTATCGTTCAGCCGGTCTGCCGAATGGACAGAGTGCATATTGCTGTCCACAATGTTGCATCCCCACGAGATCATCACATCATCCTCGATTATAATTTCAGCCGCGCTAAAAATCCTCGTATTCTGGTTAATAATCACATAGTTTCCGATTTGAATGCTGCCAGATGCAGCTACCAGTTCTCCGTTGATCACGCACTCCTTCCCTACAACGAGTTTCCCCATTGGCCCTACCATCTTTTGGTCTACGATCGAGCTTTCGTCAATCTGAATATTTGCTTCTTCCATTTTCAAATCTCCTTCCGTTTTTATGACTGCATTCCATCGCAGACTTTTCCTAGTAAATCAATCAGCATTGTTCTTTCTTCTTTCGTAAGAGGATGCAAAAGTTTCTGCTCCGTCTGCTCCATGTTCTTGTCCGCTTCCTGACAGCATTCCTCGCCTTTGGGAGTCATCCGCACTATCTTGATGCGACGGTCTGCCGCATCGCCAAAGCTCTCCACAAGCCCTTTTTGTTCCAGCCGGACAACAATTCCCGCCGCCGTAGACTGTGCAACATGCATCCGACGTTCCAGTTCTTTCAGCGTCATCTGCTTTTCTTCCGCATTGTGGAGCACGATCAGTGCTCCGCCCTGCGCCATCGTCAGTTCCTGTGATCGGAGGTTGTTGTTCGTGTCTTTTTCAAGGCTGTCATGCAACTGTTTGATCATCATACCACAGGTTCGTTCCATCGGGTCACCCTCTTTCACAAAGAATAATAGCACGCTATCATTTCAATGTCAATAGTTTGCTTTTGATTTGCTATGTACAGAACCCCCGTCAGCCCAACGCTGGCGGGGGTTCTCCTGCTTTGCCCTTACAGTTCTATACTGTTCTTGCGATTCTTTTGCTGGTCTTGCTTTGCAGTCTGCTCCTGCTCCCACATAAGCCCGATTACCTGATTCATCTTCTCAGCACCAAAGTAGTTCCATACTCGTCCAAAGTCACGCTTCATCGCATGAAGCTGCTCGTTCTCTGTTTCAGCTTGTTCCAGCCGCTTACTTAGGTTACGGTTCGCATCCTTTTCACTGCGGTAGAAGCTCTGGTATTTGTCCCGGTCATTCTTCACCGCCCAGTACTTCCGATGCAGCGAGAAAATCACCTGCACCAGTTTCTTGATGAGCGGCACCGCTTTCTTTTCCCGGTAGCTCTTGGCCGTTTCAAACGTACCCGCCTCTGGCACCCATTCCTCTGGCCGCTGGGAATACTGTGCCGACAGACTTTCCAGCCCATCCATGATGGGAGCCAGCTTGTTCAGTTCCTTGCTCTGCTTCTGGTACCGTCTGCTGGACGAGTTTCTGAAGGAGTGGCAGCTCCGCAAGAAGCAACTCCGGGACGGCGAGATCACCAAAGAAGAATATCAGGAATGGAAACTCAACTGGCCCCAGACTGCAGATGGCTGCGGTCGCTATGAGCCGAAGAAAAAGTGGCGAAAAGAATAAAAGACACAAAAATGCCCTCTGAAAAACTTACCGTTTCTCAGAGGGCATCTTCATGTCTCTTTGGATGAATAATCGTCCGATAGTATCAAATCAGTATCAGGAAATTATTTCAGTTTCAAAATACTGCATTGTTTCGACACTTTTCAGAAATCAAACATTATTCAAACTCAATCGTTGCCGGGGGCTTACCGGTGCAGTCATACAGCACACGGTTCACGTGGGGCACCTCGTTCACGATGCGGCTGGTCACCACGTCCAGCACCTCCCAGGGAATGCGGGCGGCGGTGGCGGTCATGAAGTCGGTGGTGTCCACAGCGCGCAGGGCAATGGCGTAATCGTAGGTGCGGTCATCGCCCATAACGCCCACGCTGTGCATGTTGGTCAGCGCGGCAAAGTACTGGCCGATGCTGCCCTGCAGGCCCGCCTTGGCCACCTCTTCCCGCCAGATGGCGTCGGCTTCCTGCACCATGTGGATCTTCTCCGGGGTCACGGCGCCGATGATGCGGATGGCCAGACCGGGGCCAGGGAACGGCTGACGGCTCACCAGGTACTCGGGGATGCCCAGCTCGCGGCCGGCGGCGCGCACTTCGTCCTTGAACAGGTCGCGCAGAGGCTCGATCAGCTCCTTGAAGTCCACATGCTCGGGCAGGCCGCCCACGTTGTGGTGGCTCTTGATGACGGTGGACTCGCCGCCCAGGCCGCTCTCCACCACGTCGGGGTAAATGGTGCCCTGCACCAGGTAGTCCACCTGGCCGATCTTCTTGGCCTCTTCTTCAAAGACGCGGATGAACTCCTCGCCGATGATCTTGCGCTTGCGCTCGGGCTCGCTCACGCCGTCCAGCTTGTCGTAGAAGCGCTTGCGGGCATCCACGCAGATAAAGTTCAGGTCATAGGGGCCGTCGGGGCCAAAGACGCTGCAAACCTCTTCGGCCTCATTCTTGCGCAGCAGGCCGTGGTCCACGAACACGCAGGTCAGCTGCTTGCCCACCGCCTTGCTCAGCATAACGGCAGCCACGCTGGAGTCCACGCCGCCGGACAGGGCGCACAGCACCTTGCCGCCGCCCACTTCCTTGCGGATGGCCTCGATGGAGTGCTCCACAAAGGAGTCCATCTTCCAGTCGCCGGCGCAGCCGCAGACGTTGAACACGAAGTTGGCCAGCATCTTCTTGCCCTCCGCCGTGTGCAGCACTTCCGGATGGAACTGCACCGCGTACAGGCCGCGCTCCGGCGCCTGCACCGCAGCCACGGGGCAGTTGTCGGTGTGGGCAATGATCTCAAAGCCCGGGGCCGCCTTCTCGATGTAGTCATTGTGGCTCATCCAGCAGATGGTGTCGGGGCTGACGCCCTCAAACAGCTTGGAGGAGGTGTCCACATGCACCAGGGTCTTGCCGTACTCCCGCTCGGGGGCCGGGCACACGTGGCCGCCCAGCAGATGCATCATCAGCTGGCTGCCATAGCAGATGCCCAGCACGGGCACGCCCAGCTCAAACAGCTCCTTGGAGTAGGTGGGCGCATCCGGCAGATAGGCACTGTTGGGGCCGCCGGTGAGGATGATGCCCTTGGGGTTCTTCTTCTTCAGATCCTCCAGGCTGGTCCGGTAGGACACGATTTCACAGTACACGTTGCATTCCCGCACGCGACGGGCGATCAGCTGGTTGTACTGGCCGCCGAAATCCATCACAATGACAGTTTCTCTTTGCACGCTAGTTCCTCCTGATTTGAAATGTTCCGGGGCTTTGCCCCATTGAAAGGCCGCTTTGCCGGCCTGCTTCGTCGCACATACAGCAAAGGCTGCGCACACGCTGCCGCCGTTTTCCGCCCGGCCGGTGTGTCAATCACAGTCTTTGGGCTATTATACCACAATCCTGAAAATTTTACATCCCTTGCCCCACGGCGCAGCCTGTAGAATTTGCACGCCGGTGCCGGACACAAACACAGCACAACGCCAAAAAAGGCTCCCTGCCTTACGACAGGGAGCCTTGTATCTGAGAAACAAATCCAGAGATCAAAGATTACTCGAAGATCTTGGAAACAACGCCGGAACCAACGGTACGGCCACCCTCACGGATAGCGAAACGCAGGCCCTCTTCCATGGCGATGGGGGTGATCAGCTCAACGGACATGGTGACGTTATCGCCAGGCATGCACATCTCGGTGCCCTCGGGCAGGGTGATGATGCCGGTCACGTCGGTGGTCCGGAAGTAGAACTGAGGACGATAGTTGTTGAAGAAAGGAGTATGACGGCCGCCCTCTTCCTTCTTCAGGATATAGACCTGGCCCTCAAACTTGGTGTGAGGATGCACAGAACCGGGCTTGGCAATAACCTGGCCACGCTCGATCTCGTTGCGCTGAATGCCGCGCAGCAGAGCGCCGATGTTGTCGCCAGCCTGAGCGAAGTCCAGGCTCTTGCGGAACATCTCCAGACCGGTAACGGTGCTCTTGCCCTTCTCTTCCTTCAGACCAACGATCTCAACTTCCTCGCCAACCTTGATGGTGCCGCGCTCCACACGACCGGTGGCAACAGTACCACGGCCGGAAATGGTCATGACATCCTCAACAGGCATCAGGAAGGGCAGGTCGGCCTTGCGGTCGGGGGTGGGGATATAGTCGTCAACAGCGTCCATCAGCTCCAGGATGCAGGCATACTCGGGAGCGCTGGGATCCTTGCTGTCGCTCTCCAGAGCCTTCAGAGCGGAACCCTTGATGATGGGGGTGTCGTCGCCGGGGAAGTTGTACTCGTTCAGCAGCTCGCGGATCTCCATCTCCACCAGGTCCAGCAGCTCGGGGTCATCGACCTGATCGACCTTGTTCATGAAGACGACGATATAGGGCACGCCGACCTGACGGGACAGCAGGATGTGCTCGCGGGTCTGGGGCATGGGGCCGTCAGCAGCGGACACAACCAGGATAGCGCCGTCCATCTGAGCAGCACCGGTGATCATGTTCTTGACGTAGTCAGCATGGCCCGGGCAGTCCACATGAGCGTAATGACGCTTGTCGGTCTGGTACTCAACGTGAGCAGTGTTGATGGTGATGCCGCGCTCGCGCTCCTCAGGAGCCTTATCGATGTTGGCATAATCCATGAAATCGGCGTCGCCCTTCAGAGCCAGCACCTTGGTGATGGCAGCAGTCAGGGTAGTCTTGCCATGGTCAACGTGGCCGATGGTGCCAATGTTGACATGGGGCTTATCGCGGTTAAACTTTTCCTTAGCCATTGGAATTTCCTCCTTTGTATCAGCAGAATCGGATTTAAGGTTATCATACTAAAATCCCCATGAAAAATCAAGAGATTTCGAGGGGAATTTAGCCCTTCACCCGTTTTTCGCTCAGGCCTTCTTGCGGCCGGCGATGATGGACTCGGCAATGCTCTTGGGCACCTCAGCGTAATGGCTGGGCTCCATGGAGTACTGACCACGGCCCTGAGTCTTGGAACGCAGGTCGGTGGCGTAGCCGAACATCTGAGCCAGAGGCACAAACGCATTGATGCGCTGGCTGCCATTCATGGCCTCCATGCCCTGGATCTGGCCGCGGCGAGCGTTCAGGTCGCCGATAACATCGCCCATGTAATCATCGGGAACGATGACGGAAACCTTCATGATGGGCTCCATGATGGCGGGGTCAGCCTTGGCCATGGCATCCTTGAAGGCCATGGAGCCGGCGATCTTAAACGCCATCTCGGAGGAGTCGACTTCGTGGTAAGAACCACCCTTCAGGGTGACCTTCACGTCCTCAACGGGGTAGCCGGCCAGGATACCGGTCTGCATAGCGCCCTGAATACCCTGGTTGATGGGCTCGATGAACTCCTTGGGCACATCGCCGCCGACAACGGCGTTGATGAACTCATAGCCCTTGCCGCTCTCGTTGGGCTCGATGTCGATGATACAGTGACCGTACTGGCCCTTACCACCGGACTGACGAGCGTACTTGGTGTTGGAAGAAGCGGGACGGCGGATGCACTCACGGTAAGCAACCTGAGGTGCACCAACGTTGGCTTCCACCTTGAACTCACGCAGCAGACGGTCCACGATGATTTCCAGATGCAGCTCGCCCATGCCGGCGATGATGGTCTGACCAGTTTCCTCGTCAGTCCAGGTACGGAAGGTGGGATCCTCTTCAGCCAGCTTGGCCAGCGCCAGACCCATCTTCTCAGAACCGGCCTTGGTCTTGGGCTCGATGGCTACGCGGATAACGGGCTCGGGGAACTCCATGCTCTCCAGAATGATGGGATGAGCGGGGTCACACAGGGTGTCACCGGTGGTGGTGTTCTTCAGGCCCACGGCGGCGGCAATGTCGCCGGCGTAGCAGCACTCGATGTCCTTACGATGATTGGCGTGCATCTGCAGGATGCGGCCAATGCGCTCGTTGTTGTCCTTCACGCTGTTGTACACAGTGGTGCCGGCCTCGACAACACCGGAGTACACGCGGAAGAAGCACAGCTTACCAACGAAGGGGTCGGTAGCGATCTTGAACGCCAGAGCAGCAAAGGGAGCGTTGTCGTCGGAAGGACGGCTCTCCTCTTCGCCGGTGCGGGGGTTCACGCCCTTGATGTCCTCAATGTCGGTGGGGGCGGGCATGTAGTCCACAATGGCATCCAGCAGCTTCTGCACACCCTTGTTGCGGTAAGAAGTACCGCAGGTAACGGGAACCACGGTGTTGGCGATGGTTTCCTTGCGCAGAGCAGCCTTGATCTCGGCCTTGGTCAGTTCCTGACCGTCCAGGTACTTCTCCATGAGAGCCTCGTCGTTCTCGGCGATGGCTTCGATCATGGCGTCGTGATACTCCTGGGCCTTCTCCTTCATATCCTCGGGGATGTCCTCCACGCGGATATCAACGCCCATGTCGTCATAGTACACATCGGCCTTCATATCGATCAGGTCGATGATGCCCTTGAAGGTCTCCTCACTGCCGATGGGCAGCTGGATGGGCACGGCGTTGCACTTCAGCCGGTCGCGCAGCATGTCCACGCAGCGGTAGAAGTTGGCACCCATGATGTCCATCTTGTTGACGTACACCATACGGGGCACCTTGTAGTTATCAGCCTGACGCCAAACGGTCTCAGACTGAGGCTCAACGCCACCCTTGGCGCACAGAACGGTCACAGAACCGTCCAGAACGCGCAGGCTGCGCTCCACCTCAACGGTGAAGTCCACGTGGCCCGGGGTGTCGATGATGTTGATCCGGTGACGATTCTTCTTGTAGGCCGCGGGATCGTGCTGAGTCTCGGTATGGCTCCAGTAGCAGGTAGTAGCGGCAGAAGTGATGGTGATACCACGCTCCTTCTCCTGCTCCATCCAGTCCATGGTAGACGCACCATCATGGGTCTCACCAATCTTGTGGTTGACGCCAGTGTAGTACAGAATACGCTCGGTGGTGGTGGTCTTACCTGCGTCGATGTGGGCCATGATACCGATGTTTCGGGTCATTTCCAGAGAAACGTCTCTAGCCATAGCAACCTCCTGTCAACGGATCAATAGCGGTAATGGGCGAAAGCCTTGTTGGCCTCGGCCATCTTATGGGTATCCTCGCGCTTCTTCACGGCGTTGCCGGTACCGTTCACGGCGTCCATGATCTCACGAGCCAGACGCTCGCTCATGGTGCGCTCGCTGCGGGCGCGGGAGTAGGTGGTCAGCCAGCGCAGACCCAGGGTCTCACGACGGGCAGCACGCACCTCAACGGGAACCTGATAGGTAGAACCGCCCACACGGCGAGCCTTGACCTCCAGGCTGGGCATGATGTTCTCGAGAGCCTTCTCGAACATCTCCAGGGGATCATTGCCGGTCTTCTCCTGAACCTCAGCAAAAGCGTCGTAAACGATCTTCTGGGCCACACCCTTCTTGCCATCCAGCATGATGTTGTTGATCAGCCGGGTGACCATTTTGGAATTGTAAAGCGGATCCGCCAGAACGTCCCGCTTTGCAACGTTACCTCTTCTAGGCATCTTTCTTCCCTCCTTCACAGAATGATATCATCGGTACTCGAAAGTAAAAATACTCCCGTTGTGCCACAAAGAGCCATCCTTCTATCTACTATCGCACGCACACGCACTCAAATATCTATATCAGAAAGCCTTTGTTGGCGGAATGTCATTTTTTACTTCTTCTTAGCACCGGCCTTGGGACGCTTCGCACCGTACTTGGAACGGGACTGGTTGCGGTTGGCCACACCCTGAGTATCCAGAGTACCACGGATAATGTGGTAACGAACACCAGGCAGGTCCTTAACACGACCGCCACGGATCAGAACGACGCTGTGCTCCTGCAGATTGTGGCCGATACCAGGAATGTAAGAGGTGACCTCGATACCATTCGTGAGCTTAACACGGGCAACCTTACGCAGAGCGGAGTTAGGCTTCTTGGGGGTCATGGTACGGACAGCGGTGCAGACGCCACGCTTCTGGGGGCTGTTCTGATCGGTGTACGCCTTCTTCTGGGAGTTGTAGCTCTTCAGCAGAGCGGGCGCAGTGCTCTTCTGAACCAGGACCTCACGGCCTTTGCGTACGAGCTGGTTAAAAGTAGGCATTGTTTTCTCCTTTCTTTCGTTATTTTGCGGTTCGCCCCGCAATGGGGCATGTCCGAAAGGACATAGCTGTGCCTTTGCACAGCGATAATATTCTAACCGAAACCGCGGCCGATGTCAACACAAATTTGCAATATTTACGTCAAAAATCCGAAAATTTTTCTACCCGCCTCCCGGGCCTGCTTTACAGCTTCGCCCAGGCGCAGAAAAAATATTCATTTTCACTGCAAAGAATTCTACGGGTTTTCCGGCATTTTTTGCACGGTTTGCCTTCCGGCGAACACCGATCGTTCAAGTTCTTTGCAAAACGGCTCGATATTTATCGCTGTTTCAATGTTTTCGCCGTTCTACACAAGAATACCCCGTGATTTTTCGCGTTGGGCACGGCCGCGGCGTATGCAGATTTTATGCAGACAAAACCACGCAGGCCGATTCCGCCTTTTCTCGCCGGTTTTTAATTGAATTTCGGCGCAAAACGCAAAAACACAGCGGCGCAGGCTCATTCGGGCGGCTGCACCGCTGTGCTTTACTCTATAAGGTTTGAGGCCGCATCCCGGTCAGGCGCTGCTTATTCGGCAGCCTTCTCCTGATCCATGATGCACTCGCCGGATTCCTCACGGCGGATCAGAGCCTCTTCCACCTCCGGCAGACCAGTGCCCGCAGGCAGCAGCTTACCGATGATGACGTTCTCCTTCAGGCCCTGCAGCGTATCGACCTTGCCCTTGATGGCGGCGTCGGTCAGCACGCGGGTGGTCTCCTGGAAGGAGGCAGCGGACATGAAGCTGTTGGTGGCCAGAGAGGACTTGGTGATGCCCAGCAGCACCTGGCTGTAGGTGGCCTCACGCAGGCCGGTCTCGCCGTTGGCGATCCGCTCGCGGATCTCCTCGTTGCGGGTCTCCACCTCGATGCGATCTTCCAGAGCACCGCCGATCAGGTTGGTGGAACCGGCGTCCTCCACGCGCACCTTGCGCAGCATCTGACGCACGATGACCTCGATGTGCTTGTCGTTCACCTCAACGCCCTGCAGACGGTAAACCTTCTGCACTTCGCTGATCAGGTAATCACGCACAGCGGTGGGGCCCTTGATGGCCAGGATATCCTGGGGATAAGCATGGCCCTCGGTGATCATTGCGCCCTTCTCCAGCACGTCGCCGTCCTGGATGCGCACACGCTGACCGAAGGGGATCAGATAGCTCTTCTCCACGGGGGCGCCGTTCTCGTCCACACCGTTCACCACCACATGGCGGTTCTTCTTGGTGTCGTCGATGTGAGCGGTGCCGGCGATCTCGGTCATGATGGCCATGGCCTTGGGCCGGCGGCTCTCAAACAGCTCCTCAACGCGGGGCAGACCCTGAGTAATATCCTCGGCAGAAGCAATACCGCCGGTATGGAAGGTACGCATGGTCAGCTGAGTACCAGGCTCGCCGATGGACTGGGCCGCGATGATACCCACGGCCTCGCCGATGTTCACGGTGTCGCCGTTGGCCATGTTGGAGCCGTAGCAGTGAGCGCAGACGCCGCGCTTCGCACGGCAGGTCAGCACGCTGCGGATCTCCAGCTCGGTGATGCCGGCTTCCTCGATCTTTTCAGCGTCGTACAGGTCCATCATCTTGCCGTAGGGCACGATGATCTCGCCGGTGGCGGGGTTCACCACATCCTTCACGGCGTAACGGCCGATCAGGCGCTCGCTGAACTTCTCGATTTCCTCCTTGCCCTCACGCAGGTCGGAAACCATAATGCCCTCGGTGGCACCGCAGTCCTCTTCGCGGATGATGACTTCCTGAGAAACATCGACCAAACGGCGGGTCAGGTAACCAGAGTCAGCGGTACGCAGAGCGGTATCAGTCAGGCCCTTACGAGCACCACGGCTGGAAACGAAGTATTCCAGTACGTTCAGACCTTCGCGGTAGTTGGCGCGAATGGGCATCTCGATGGTCTTACCGGAAGTGTTGGCCAGCAGGCCGCGCATGCCGGCCAGCTGCTTGATCTGGTTCATAGAACCACGGGCACCGGAATCCGCCATCATGAAGATGGGGTTGCGGGCGGGCAGGTTCTTGGCCAGCGCCTTGGAAACCTTATCGGTGGTATCCTGCCAGATGCGGATGACGCGCTCATAGCGCTCGTTGTCGGACAGAACACCCTTGTTGTACTGCTTCAGCACCTTGGACACCTGAGCGTCAGCCTCAGCCATCAGGGCGGGCTTCTCAGGCGGGATCACGGCGTCGCACACGGCAACGGTGATGGCGCTGATGGTGGAGTACTTGTAGCCCTGGGCCTTGATGTGGTCCAGCATCTCAGCGGTGGCATGGGGGCCGTTCTTGGTCAGGCAGCGGCTGATGATGTCAGGCAGGTTCTTTTTCGTAACCTGGAAGTCCACTTCCAGATCGAACATATGGTCGGGGTCCTCACGATCCACATAGCCCAGGTTCTGGGGAATGGGATTGTTGAAGATGATCTTGCCCACGGTGGTCTCCACCAGGCGATGACGCATCACGCCATCCACCTCGCGCTCGCGGCGCACCTGGATGGGAGCCTGCAGGGTGACCACATGCTCGGCGTAGGCCATGATGGCCTCGTTCTCGTCGCGGAACACCTTGCCGGCGCCCTTGTCGTCGGGATTGACCATGGTCAGGTAGTAACTGCCCAGGATCATATCCTGCGTAGGCACGGTAACGGGGCAGCCGTCGGCGGGCTTCAGCAGGTTGCCGGAAGCCAGCATCAGCAGCTTGGCCTCGCGCTGGGCCTCCTTGGACAGGGGCAGATGGACGGCCATCTGGTCACCGTCGAAGTCGGCGTTGAAGGCGGTGCAGGCCAGAGGATGCAGCTTGATGGCGCGGCCCTCAACCAGCACAGGCTCGAAGGCCTGAATGCCCAGGCGGTGCAGCGTAGGTGCACGGTTCAGCAGCACGGGATGGCCCTTGATCACGGTCTCCAGGCTGTCCCACACCTCGATGCGGCTGCGCTCCACCATCTTGCGGGCGGACTTGATGTTGTTGGCAATGCCCTTCTCCACCAGGTCCTTCATGACAAAGGGCTTGAACAGCTCCAGAGCCATCTCCTTGGGCAGGCCGCACTGATACATCTTCAGCTCGGGGCCAACCACGATAACGGAACGGCCGGAGTAGTCAACACGCTTGCCCAGCAGGTTCTGACGGAAGCGGCCGGTCTTGCCCTTCAGCATGTCCGACAGGCTCTTCAGGGGGCGGTTGTTGGGGCCGGTCACGGGGCGGCCGCGGCGGCCGTTGTCGATCAGGGCGTCCACAGCCTCCTGCAGCATGCGCTTCTCGTTGCGCACGATGATGTCAGGCGCGCCCAGCTCCAGCAGGCGCTTCAGGCGGTTGTTGCGGTTGATCACGCGGCGGTACAGATCGTTCAGGTCGCTGGTGGCGAAGCGGCCGCCGTCCAGCTGAACCATGGGGCGAATGTCCGGCGGAATGACCGGGACCACGTTCATGATCATCCACTCGGGGCGGTTGCCGGACAGGCGGAACGCCTCCACGACCTCCAGACGCTTCAGGATGCGCATGGCCTTCTGGCCGCTGACGCGCTGGCCGGGCACAGGCTCCAGCTCTTCCTTCAGCTGGGCGCTCAGGGCGTCCAGATCGATCTCGGCCAGCAGCTCCTGAATGGCCTCGGCGCCCATGCCGGCGCGGAACTCGTCCTCGTAGGTCTCCCGCAGCTCGCGGTACTCCTTGTCGTTCAGCAGCTGCATCTTCTCCAGGCGGGTCTCGCCGGGATCAATGACGATGTAGCTGGCAAAGTACAGCACCTTCTCCAGCTGGCGGGGGCTGATGTCCAGCATCAGGCCGATGCGGCTGGGGATGCCTTTGAAGTACCAGATATGGCTGACAGGCGCGGCCAGCTCAATGTGGCCCATGCGCTCACGGCGAACCTTGGCCTTGGTCACCTCAACGCCGCAGCGATCGCAGATCTTGCCCTTGTAGCGGATGCGCTTGTACTTACCGCAGTGGCACTCCCAGTCCTTGGTGGGTCCAAAGATGCGCTCGCAGAACAGGCCGTCCCGCTCGGGCTTCAGGGTGCGGTAGTTGATGGTCTCGGGCTTCTTTACCTCGCCATAGCTCCAGGCGCGGATCTGATCGGGAGAGGCAAGGCTGATCTTAATCGAATCGAAATCATTATATTCCATGAATCGAACCCTTCCTTAATTGAAACTGTGGTGTATGCTTCGGGTCGGTCTTGCCTTAGAAGTCCTCGCCCTCGGGCAGGATGCCGGCGTCGCCGTCATCGCTGAACAGGTCTTCCATGTCAGCGGCAGTGGGGCCTTCTTCCTCTTCTTCAAAGCCCTCGTCGGCGTTTTCAATGCTGTAATCGTCGTTCAGTTCGCTTTCCAGCAGCACGTCATCGCCCATATCGCGGGAGTCAAAACCGGTCTCTTCGTCATCGAAGTTCTGCTTCAGGTCAATTTCCTCGCCTTCCGCATCCAGCACACGCACATCCAGGCCCAGGCTCTGCATTTCCTTGATCAGCACGCGGAAGCTCTCGGGGATGCCGGGCTTGGGCACGTCCTGACCCTTCACAATGGCCTCGTAGGTCTTCACACGGCCCACCACGTCATCCGACTTCACCGTCAGGATCTCCTGCAGGGTGTAGGCAGCGCCGTAAGCCTCCAGAGCCCAGACCTCCATCTCGCCGAAGCGCTGGCCGCCGAACTGGGCCTTGCCGCCCAGAGGCTGCTGGGTAACCAGGCTGTAGGGGCCGGTGGAACGGGCATGGATCTTATCATCGACCAGATGATGCAGCTTCAGGTAGTACATATAACCCACGGTAACGCGGTTGTCGAACTTCTCGCCGGTACGGCCGTCGAACACTTCGCTCTTGCCGTCCTCGTCCAGCTCGATCTTGCTGAAGTCGATGATGTGGCCGCGCTCGCCCATGATCTTGGGCAGCTGGGTGGGATACTCGGGGGCATTCTCGCCGTGGTTCTGCTCGGCGGCGGTGCGGAACGCCTCGTGGATGTCGCTCTCGTGAGCGCCATCGAACACGGGGGTCATCACCTTCCAGCCCAGAGCCTTGGCAGCGTAGCCCAGGTTCACTTCCAGAACCTGACCGATGTTCATACGGGAAGGCACGCCCAGGGGGTTCAGCACGATATCCAGCGGGGTACCGTCGGCCAGGAAGGGCATATCCTCCTGAGGCAGAATGCGGGACACAACGCCCTTGTTGCCGTGACGGCCGGCCATCTTATCGCCCACGCTGATCTTGCGCTTCTGGGCAATGTAGCAGCGCACCACCTGGCGCACGTTGGGCTGCAGCTCGTCGCAGTTGTCAGGGGTGAACACCTTTACGTCCACCACGATGCCGTAGGCACCATGAGGCACACGCAGGGAGGTATCACGCACTTCGCGGGCCTTCTCACCGAAGATGGCGCGCAGCAGGCGCTCCTCAGCGGTCAGCTCGGTCTCGCCCTTGGGGCTGACCTTGCCAACCAGGATGTCGCCGGCGTTGACCTCAGCACCCACGCGGATGATGCCGCGCTCGTCCAGATCCTTCAGGGCATCCTCGCCCACGTTGGGGATGTCGCGGGTGATCTCCTCGGGTCCCAGCTTGTTCTCACGGGCCTCGATCTCGTACTCCTCGATGTGGATGGAGGTGTACACATCCTCACGCACGATCTTCTCGTTGATCAGAACGGCGTCCTCGTAGTTGTAGCCCTCCCAGGTCATGAAGCCGATCAGGGCGTTCTTGCCCAGGCTGATCTCGCCGTTGCGGGTCGCGGGGCCGTCGGCGATCACCTGGCCGGCCTTCACTTCCTCGCCCACCGAGACGATGGGGCGCTGGTTCACACAGGTGCCCTGGTTGGAGCGCATGAACTTGATCAGCTCATACTCATCGGTGGTGGTCTTGGAGGTGCGGATGATCACCTTATCGGCGTCCACACGCTCCACAACGCCGTCGTGCTTGGCCAGCACGCAGACACCGGAGTCGCAGGCGGCCTTGTATTCCATACCGGTCGCCACGATGGGCTGCTGGGTCACCATCAGAGGCACAGCCTGGCGCTGCATGTTGGAGCCCATCAGGGCACGGTTGGCATCATCGTTTTCCAGGAAGGGGATCATGGCCGTTGCCACAGACACCACCATCTTGGGCGAAACGTCCATGTAATCGACCTTTTCGCGCTCGATTTCCAGAATGTCGTCGCGGCGGCGGGCATTGACGCGGGCCTTCATAAAGTGGCCGGCCTCGTCCAGAGGCTCGTTGGCCTGGGCCACCACGTACTCGTCCTCCACGTCGGCGGTCATGTAGACCACCTCATCGGTGACGACCTCGTCGATCAGCTTGCCCTCGTCGTCGAAGGTCTTTTTCACCTTGCGGTAAGGCGCCTCAACAAAGCCGTACTTGTTGATCTTGGCGAAGGTAGCCAGGTAGGAGATCAGACCGATGTTGGGGCCTTCAGGCGTTTCAATGGGGCACATACGGCCGTAATGGCTGTAGTGAACGTCACGCACCTCGAAACCGGCGCGGTCACGGGACAGACCGCCGGGGCCCAGGGCGGACAGGCGGCGCTTATGGGTCAGCTCAGCCAGAGGGTTATTCTGGTCCATGAACTGAGACAGGGGGCTGGAACCGAAGAACTCCTTCACCGCGGCAACCACAGGCCGGATGTTGATAAGGGAGGCGGGGGTCGCGCCGTCGGCATCCTGCGCCTGCAGGGTCATGCGCTCACGGATGACACGCTCCATACGGGAGAAGCCGATGCGGAACTGGTTCTGCAGCAGCTCGCCCACGCTGCGGATGCGGCGGTTGCCCAGATGGTCGATGTCATCGGTCACGCCCACGCCGTGGTCCAGACCGTTCAGGTAGTTGATGGAGGAGAAGATGTCGTCCACGGTGACGGTGCGGCAGATCAGCTGATCATGACGCTCTTCCAGCAACTGCTTCTGCTTTTCCACATCGCCGTCGGTCTCGTCCAGGATCTGGCGGATCTGAGCGAAGTTGCAGCGCTCGTTGATGCCGCACTCGGTCACGTCGAAGCTGAAGAAGGGCTGCGCATCCACACAGCCGTTGGTCACGACCTTGACCTTCTTGCCTTCCACGTCCAGCCACACCACGCTGACGCCGGCCTTATCGGCCTCCAGCGCCTTCTCGCGGGTGATCTGCTCGCCGGCGGCGATCAGGATCTCACCGGTCAGAGGAGCGATGACGTTCTCGGCCGCGGTGAAGTATTCAATGCGGCGGGCCAGGCTCAGCTTGCGGTTCATCTTGTAGCGGCCGAACTTGGACAGGTCGTACCGGCGGGGGTCGAAGAACAGCATGTCGATCTGGTTCTGGGCGCTCTCCACCGTCGGGGGCTCGCCGGGACGCAGCTTCTTGTAGCACTCGATCAGGCCCTCGGCCTCATTCTTGGTCACGTCCTTTTCCAGGGTGGCCAGAATGCGCTCGTCCTCACCGAAGTAATCCAGGATCTGGGCGTCGGTGCCCAGGCCCAGCGCACGCACCAGGGTGGTGACGGGCAGCTTGCGGTTCTTATCAATGCGGACGTAGAACACGTCGTTGGAGTCGGTCTCGTACTCCAGCCAGGCGCCGCGGTTGGGGTTCATGGTGGCGGTGAACAGCTTCTTGCCGGTCTTGTCGTAGCTCTCGCCGAAGAACACGCCGGGAGAACGAACCAGCTGGCTGACGATCACGCGCTCGGCGCCGTTGATGATGAAGGTGCCGGAGTCGGTCATCAGGGGGAAGTCGCCCATAAAGACTTCCTGCTGCTTGATCTCACCGGTCTCCTTATTCAGCAGACGGGCGGTCACGCGCAGGGGAGCCGCGTAAGTCACGTCCCGTTCCTTGCACTCTTTGATGGTGTACTTGGGCTGCTTGTCCAGGCGGTAGTCGATGAAATCCAGCACCAGATTTCCGGTGTAGTCGCCAATGGCCGAAATGTCCTTGAAGACCTCTTTCAGGCCTTCGTCCAGGAACCACTGATAGGAGTTCTTCTGAACTTCGATCAGGTTGGGCATTTCGATGACTTCATCGATGCGGGAAAAGCTCATTCTTTCGGTTTTGCCGAGCTTTACGGGCTTGACCTTCATCATAAAATGCGTCCTCTCCTCTTCTTTGAATTGGATATGATGGCAAAGCGCACAAGGCCAGCCCCGCATCCTGGCACTGTTTTTGTGAATTTTTCACAAACTTTCGGTGCTTTTTTGCACATGCGAAGTGGTCTTGGGCGTTCTAATCCATTTTGTTATACCATAGCAGTATAATGCCAAAAAAAGGCTATGTCAAGAGGTTTTTTTATTTTTTTCAATTTTCATTTTTTGCAGTTAAACACCCGGATCAGTGTGAACTTTCGTGATTATTGCGCGGCCGCCGCCGGGTTCTCCGCCGCCGAAGCGGGCTGCCGGTCCGGCAGGTGCTCGGCGTCCCCCAGCAGCATTTCAAAGTTCACGGCCTCCAGCTCCCGGTTGATGGTGCCGCTGATGCGGCCGAACACCCGCTGGAAGGCGCAGCACCCGGAAGCGCCCCGGCTGCACTCACCTGCATCCTCCCCCAAACAGCGGGAAAGCCGGTACGGGCCTTCCACCGCTTCGATCACCTGCCGCAGGGTGATCTGGGCCGCCGGGCGGGAAAGTTCGTACCCGCCCCGGTTGCCCTTGTAGCTCACCACCAGCCCGCTCTGGGCCAGCTTGCCCAGAATTTTCAGGGAAAAGCGCAGGGAAATGGCCATCTGTTCGCTGATGGTGCGGGCGTCCATCCGCCGGGCCTCTCTGGCCAGGCAATAAACAATGCGCACCGCATAGTCGGCTTCCTGAGTAATATGCACGAGAAACGCTCCTTTAACTATACCAGAACAATGTATTTTGCATTCTACTATTTATACCAGACTGGCCGCCGTTTGTCAAAGCAAAGGCGGTGTGGGCGCAAAAAAAGCCGCCGGGCCTGTCCCATTCAGGGCAGGCCCGGCGGCCTCATGGTTCAAAACCGGCGATCAATCCAGGAAGTCGCGCAGCTTCTTGGAGCGGCTGGGATGGCGCAGCTTGCGCAGTGCCTTGGCCTCGATCTGGCGGATGCGTTCACGGGTGACGTTGAACTCCTTGCCCACCTCTTCCAGGGTGCGGGGGCGGCCGTCGTCCAGGCCGAAGCGCAGGCTCAGCACCTTTGCCTCACGGGGGGTCAGCGTTTTCAGCACCGAGCCCAGCTGTTCCTTCAGCAGGGTGTGGCTGGCGGCCTCGGCGGGCACGGGGGCGTCCTCATCGGGGATGAAGTCGCCCAGATGGCTGTCCTCCTCCTCGCCGATGGGGGTCTCCAGGCTCACAGGCTCCTGGGCCACCCGCATGATCTCGCGCACCTTGTCCACAGGCATATCCAGCGCCGCGCTGATCTCGTCGGCGGTGGGCTCATGGCCGTTCTCATGCAGCAGCTGGCTGGAAACCTTCTTCACCTTGTTGATGGTCTCCACCATGTGCACCGGAATGCGGATGGTGCGGGCCTGGTCCGCAATGGCGCGGGTGATGGCCTGGCGGATCCACCAGGTGGCGTAGGTGGAGAACTTGAAGCCCTTGGTGTAGTCGAACTTGTCCACCGCCTTAATGAGGCCCAGGTTGCCCTCCTGGATCAGATCCAGGAACTGCATGCCGCGGCCCACGTACCGCTTGGCGATGGAGACCACCAGACGCAGGTTGGCCTCGCTCAGGCGCTGCTTGGCGCGCTCGCCCTTGGGGCCGCCCTCCTGAATGTCCTTGGCCAGCTGAATTTCCTCGTCGCTGGTCAGCAGGGGCACCCGGCCGATCTCCTTCAGGTAGACCTTTACGGGGTCGTCGATGGCCACACCGTCGGCAGACAGGCTGCTCTCAAACTGCTCCACGCTCTCCTCGGTGAGGGTAAAGTTCTCGGCGTCGTTCTCCGGTTCGTCCACCACTTCAATGCCGTTGCGCTCCAGCGTCTCGTACAGCTTGTCGATCTGCTCCACGTCAAAGCCGCTCTCCTCAATGGCGTCCGCGATCTCCTTGCCGTTCAGTTTGCCGGTGCGCTTGCCGTTCTCCAGCAGTTCCCGCAGCACATTCTTCTTTTCTGCCATATGTCGTTCTCCTCTTTGTTTGTTCGTCCCCGGCATCGGCCCGCCGCCTTCGGGGCAGTTTTTCCGGTTCGATGCGTTTCGTTCCTGGGGCAGGCGGTGCTGCCCGTTTTATGGTTCCCGGCAGGGGCACAGCCCTCCGGGCACTGCACCGCAGGCGGCAGCCTGCGGGATCCAGTCAATTCAGCGTGCGGCTCCGGGGCTTCCCCCCGGTTCCTCCGCGCCCTTTTTGCGGCGAAGGGTCTCCAGATAGTCGTCCAGCTCCTGCACCGACATCTTCCCTGCTTCCCGGCTTCGGGGCAGGCTGCGCTCCATCCGGTCCATGTACAGCTCCACGTCCTGATCGGTGAGGGCGATGTCGTAGTTCCGGGCCAGCAGCTGGCTCAGCGTGGAAATCTCTTCCTCGCTCAGCATGCCGCTCAGCACGCCCAGCTCCGGCTGAACGCCCCGCGCCTGGCAGCTGCAGATGGCGGTGTAGGCGTTGCGCATATCCTCCATGAGGAAGCGCTCCGGCAGAATGCGCTGCTTCACCCGGGCGATCAGCTCCGGACGTTTCAGCAGGGCACACACCAGCTGCTGCTCGGCATTGGCCACGCCCAGCGCCTCGCTGCCGCCCATGGTGTAGGGCACCTTGATCTGGGAGGCCACGCCCTGATGCATCAGGGCTTCCTGCCGCTGGCGGCTGGCCCGGCGCCGGGCCTGGGCAATGGCCCCGTCCAGCTGGGCCAGAATGGCCGCCTTGGAAACGTCCGTCTCCTCCGCCAGCCGGCCGGCATAGACGTCACGCTCGGTGGGGGTCACCCGCCCGGCCAGCAGGCCGATGGCCTCCTTGATGTAATCCAGCCGCCCGGCCGGGCTGGCCACGTCGTGCTTTTCCTTAATGCGGGCCAGCTTGTACTCAATGGCGTTGCGCGTGCCGTTCAGCAGCGCCTCAAACCGCTCCCGCCCGTATTTCTTGATGTACTCGTCCGGGTCCTTCGCGCCGGGAATGTTCAGCACGCTCACCCGGATGGGGCTTTGGCTGAACAGCTCCAGGCTGCGGGCGGTGGCCTTCTGGCCCGCCTCGTCCGAATCGTAGCAGAGCACCACCTCGTCGGCGTACTCACTCAGCAGCTTCACCTGCTCGCTGGTCAGGGCCGTGCCGCAGGCCGCCACCGCCGTATCAAAGCCTGCCTGGTGCAGGCTGATCACGTCCATGTAGCCCTCACAGAGGATGTAGCGGCGGGACGCGCTCTTTTTGGCGATGTTCAGCGCAAACATGGCCTTGCTCTTCTTGTACACCATGGTCTCGGGGCTGTTCACGTACTTGGGCTTCGAGTCGTCCAGCACGCGGCCGCCGAAGGCAATGATGTTGCCCCGCAAATCAAAGATGGGGGTCATCACCCGGCCGAAGAAGGCGTCGTACAGGTTGCCCTTCTGGCTTCGCTTGATGATGCCGGAGGCCAGCAGCTCGTCATCGGTGTAGCCCAGGCTTCGCAGATGCTCCCGGCAGGCGTGGAAGCCTGTGGGGGCATACCCCAGGCCGAAGCGTCGGATGGTGCTGTCCGACAGGCCGCGCCCCTTCCAGTAGGCCCGGGCGCGCCGCGCCTCCTCGTTGGTGGCCGTGAGCTGCGCGTAGAAGAAGCGCGCTGCATCCCGGTTAATGTTCAAGATGCGGCTGCGCAGGCGGCCGGCCTTGTCGTCCTCCTCGGGCATGGGCATGCCTGCCCGGCCCGCCAGGGCCTTCACCGCCTCCACATAGTCCAGATTGTTGATCTTGCGCACAAAGGTGATGGCGTCGCCGCCCACGCCGCAGCCAAAGCAGTAAAAGCTCTGGTTTTCCGGATAGACCACAAAGGAAGGGGTCTTTTCGTTGTGGAACGGGCACAGCCCCGTCTGGGTGCGGCCCCGGTGCCGCAGCTGCACATAACTGCCGATCAGGTCCACAATGTCGGTGCGGCGCACCACTTCCTGCACATATTCCTGTGGGATCATCCCATCACCCCCTTCTGTTAAAGAAACTCTTTTCGCCGGCCTTGGATTTCACGTTTCAAAAAATTGTTTTATCCGGGCCGCCGTTTACAGCACATGCCACTTTTTCGGTACGAACCGCTCGGCAAAGGCCCGGGTGGCAAATTCATCGCTCATGCCGCTGATATAATCGGCCACGGCCCGCTCCACACCGTCCTGCCAGGCCAGCTCCACATAAAAGTTGGGCATCTGGTCCGGGTCCCGGCAGAAGCTCTCATACAGCGCTTCGATCAGCCCATCCACCTTATGCTCCTCTTTTTTGGCGGTCTCGTCCTCATACACCGTCGAGTACATAAAGTGGTGCAGCTCGTCATAGGCCTGCTGCACGGGCGTGCTGAAGGCCAGCCCGACCCGGCTGGTCTGCACCAAGTCGGCAATGAGGGTGGTGATCCGCTGGGATTTCGTCTGCCCCAGCGTTTCCGTCACATAGCGGGGCAGCTGCTCCGGGCGAAGCACCCCGGCGGTGATGGCATCCTCAATGTCGTGGTTCATATAGGCAATGCGGTCGGCATAGCGCACCGTCTGCCCTTCCAGCGTGGCCGCCCAGGCCCCTTTGGTGTGGGTGATGATGCCGTTGCGCACCTCCCAGGTCAGGTTCAGGCCGCGGCCCTCTTTTTCCAGCTTGTCCACCACCCGCAGGCTCTGCTGGTAGTGGGCAAACCCGTTGGGCATCAGCCGGTTCAGCGCATGCTCGCCCGCATGGCCGAAGGGCGTATGCCCCAGATCGTGGCCCAGGGCCACCGCCTCGGTCAGGTCCTCGTTCAGCCGCAGTGCCCGGGCGATGGTCCGGGCGATCTGGCTCACCTCAAGGGTATGGGTCAGCCGGGTGCGGTAGTGGTCTCCCTCCGGGGAGAGGAACACCTGGGTTTTCTGCTTCAGGCGGCGAAACGCCTTGCTGTGCAGAATGCGGTCCCGGTCCCGCTGGTATTCGGTGCGCAGCGGGCAGGGCTCCTCCGGCCGCTGCCGGCCCCGGCTGTCCGCCTCATGGGCCGCCCTTGGGGCCAGAAAGCTCTCTTCAATGCGCAGGGTCTCTTCCCGGACGGTCATGCCGCGCTGCCCCCTCTCGTGCAAAACAGGGTGAAACGAAAACTTCCCCTATAATATATATACGACAGCGACGGCCAAAACCCTTTTTATTTTCACAAATTTTTTTGGAATTTTTTCAGGTCATTCCCGGCCGTTGCCAACACGCGGCCCCGGTTTTCCACAAAATGGTCAGAATGCCGTGTAAAACCCGGGCGACACCTCAATGAAAGCCGCGCCCCGGCTCCATTCCTGCAGTTTGGGAATGAGCGGCGCCTCTTCGCCCTGGGGCAGCACACACCGCAGCGTGACCTGGTGGGTGAACTCCGACTCTTCCATGTGAGCGCCCGCGGTGCGCAGCAGCAGGTCGGCCCGCTCGTACAGCGGGTACTCCACCGTGACCGTCAGCCGAACGCACACCCGCATGGTGCCGCTGGGGGCGGCCTCCAGGGCCAGCTTGGCCGCCTGGGTGTAGGCCCGCACCAGCCCGCCGGTGCCCAGCAGAATGCCGCCGAAATACCGGGTGACCACCACCACGCAGTCGGTCAGCCCCGCATGGCGGATGGCCTCCAGCACCGGCAGACCAGCGGTTTTGGCCGGCTCGCCGTCGTCGGAATAGCGGGTGCGGTTGCCCTCCCGCAGCACATAGGCGTACACGTTGTGCCGGGCCGTGCGGTTGGCTGCCCGCACGCCGTTCAGCACGGCCAGGGCCTTTTCTTCCGTATCGGCAAATTGGGCCAGGCCGATGAACCGGCTGTGCTTTTCTTCATATTCTCCGGTTCCCTGCCCCAGCAGGGTGCGGTAATCTTCCATGGCGGCCTCTTTCTCTCGGGGCGCATCCCCCGCCGCAGAGCCGAAGGCCCGGGCGCGGGGCTGCACCGTACACAAAAAAGGCGGTTTGCATCGATAGCAAACCGCCTTGTGGGCTGGTACTTACTTGTTGGCAGTACGACCAAAGCGCCGGTTGAAACGATCGACGCGTCCGCCGGTGTCCACCAGCTTCTGCTTGCCGGTGTAGAAGGGATGGCACTTGTTGCAGACTTCCACGCGGATCTCAGGCCGGGTGGAACGGGTCTCGATCACATTGCCGCAGGCACAGGTGATCTTGCAATCCACATAGTTGGGATGGATGCCCTGTTTCATGGTTCATTCACCTCTTTCTGGTATATGATTTTGTAGGGGCCATGCTCAATACATGTGCCCAATCACAACCTTCAATATCGGCCACCAGCGCGGTTCATGCGCCCGCGGAGCAGCCTTGGGAACGATTGCCTGAAAAGTATAGCACATCGTGTTTCTGCATGTCAAGCGTTTTTTGCTTTTTCGAGGGGCTGGCGGGCTTTTTGTGCGCAGGGCCGTTTTGCCGCGGCCTCAGCTCATCCAGCTGCCCGCATTCTCCTGCGCGCCCTCAAACTTCACCAGGTACCCCTTGCGGTATTCCAGCATGCCCCGCTGACCCCGCTTCCAGGCGGTGCAGCTGTGGCCGTTCACCCACAGGCGCAGGGTGCCGCCCTGTGCGTCAAAGCAGGCAATGCTGCCGTGGCCTGCATCGTACCAGTCCAGCAGCTCGGCCCGCACCACGGTGGTGGGGCGGTAGAGGCCCGTCAGCCGGGTGCGCATCATTCCGATCATCGCGGCCGTGGCCGCCAGAAGCAATCCCATCAGCATCCAATCCATGGTTTGTCCTCCCTTCGGGCGCGTTCCGCGCGCCGATTTCTCGTATCACAGTTCCATGGGCGGGCGGCGGTCTGCTGCCCTTCCCGGGTTCAGGCTTCTCCGAAGCGCCGCTTCTGTTTCACCCTCTTGCGGGCGCTGCGCCCCGGTGGAATTCCTGTTTGCCTTTAATACGAGAAGGGATGTCCGGATATTGCAGCGGATGGGCATTTGTCTCCTTTTTGTAATTTTGTCTTCACATTTGCAGTCTCTTTGCGCGAAAATCCGGGGCTTTTCTCCGAACTTCCTGTCTTGTTCAGCCTTGCGATCCCATGTCCCGCGCGCCGCCTGCGCACAAAAAGGCAGCAAACGCAAAAGCCTGCACACAAAAAACGCCGGGGCGGCTTTGCGGCACGCCCCGGCGTTTCTATGGTTCTGCAAGTAAATCAGGCTTAATTGCCAATCAGGCCAGCAGCGGCTTGATGGCCGCGCTCAGCGCATCCTTCTGGGCCTGGGCCTCGGCCAGGTCCTTGCCCAGGGTGGTGTAGTAGGCCTTGATCTTCGGCTCGGTGCCGGAGGGGCGCACGATGACCGAAGCGCCGCCCTCCAGCGAGTAGATCAGCACGTTGGCGGCGGGCAGGCCCGTCTCCTCCGGCTTCTTGTAGTCGGTCACCTTTTCCACCTTGTAACCGGCGATCTCGGTCAGGTGGTCCGCCCGCAGGTCGGCCATGATCTTGGCCATCTTGTCCATGCCGGACAGGCCCTCGAACTCAAAGCTGTCCACCTTGTTCAGGTAGCGGCCGTACTCGCGGTAAATGCGCTCCAGCTCTTCCTTGATGGAGGAGCCGATGCTGCGGTAGTAGGCGGCCATTTCGCAGATCAGCATGCTGCCGATGATGGCGTCCTTATCCCGCACATAGCTGCCGGCCAGGTAGCCGTAGCTCTCCTCGAAACCGAAGATAAACCGCTCCACTTCCCCGGCGGCCTCCAGCTTGGCGATCTGGTCGCCGATCCACTTGAAGCCGGTCAGCACGTTGCGGCACTCCACACCATAGTGGGCGGCCACCTTGTCGGCCAGCGGGGTGGACACGATGGACTTCACCATCACGGGGTTGGCGGGCATGGTGCCCTTCTCAATGCGGCCGGCGCAGATGTAATCCAGCAGTAGCACGCCCACCTCGTTGCCGCTCAGCAGCTCATAGCTGCCGTCCTTGCAGCGCACGGCAATGCCCACGCGGTCGGCGTCCGGGTCGGTGGCCAGCATCAGATCCGCACCGCTCTTCTCCGCCAGCTCCAGGCCCAGGCGCAGGGCCTCGAAGATCTCGGGGTTGGGGTAGGGGCAGGTGGGGAAGTTGCCGTCGGGGTCCTTCTGCTCGGGCACGATGGTCACATCGGTGATGCCCAGATCCTTCAGGATGCGGGTCACCGGCACCAGGCCGCTGCCGTTCAGCGGGCTGTACACCAGCTTCAGCCCGGCGGTGGCGCACAGGCCGGGGCGCACACTGCGGCTTTCAATGGCCTGATACAGGGCCTCACAGCAGTCGTCCTCCACATACTGGATCAGCCCGGCCGCCATGCCCTCTTCAAAGGTCATGGTCTTGGCGCCGGTCAGCACGTCGGTTTTCTGGATCTCGGCGTACACCACATCGGCCGCCTCGTCGGTCATCTGGCAGCCATCGGGGCCATAGGCCTTGTAGCCGTTGTACTTGGCGGGGTTGTGGCTGGCCGTTACCATAATGCCGGCGTTGCACTTGTAATACCGGGTGGCAAAGCTCAGGGCAGGCACCGGCATCAGGGCCTTGTAAATGCGCACCTTCACGCCGTTGGCGGCCAGCACCTCGGCCGCGGCCTTGGCGAACACATCGCTCTTAATGCGGCTGTCGTAGCTGATGGCCACGGTCTGGCTGCCGCCCTGGGTTTTCACCCAGTTGGCCAGGCCCTGGGTGGCCTGCCGCACCACATACACGTTCATGCGGTTGGTGCCCGCACCGATCACGCCGCGCAGGCCGGCGGTGCCGAACTTCAGCGCCACGGCAAAGCGCTCTTTGATGGCCTCTTCGTCACCGGCAATGGAGGCCAGCTCAGGGGCAAGATCCGGGTCATCCAGGTTTGCGGCGCACCAGCGCGCGTATTCTTCTTGATACATATCTTCCACCTGCTTTTCTGAATTTTACCATGGGGCCGTGGCCAAAGCCCGGCGTGCGCACGGGGGCATGTTCACCCGTCTGTGCGCCGGCGTTTCCGGCCCGTTCTGATGCTTTTATGATAAACGCAAAGCCGTGCCTTGTCAATGGCAGTAAGGCACGGCAAACCGTTCACCCCTCCCCTTCATTCCGCTTTTTTTCGTTGTTTTTTCGATTTCTATACATTTCTCTCTTCTCGGTCAGCCTTTGTGTATTGTACAAATCGGGCCGATGCCGTATACTTTTTATAAGAGAATCTTGGCGCGCGGCCAGACGGGTGCATTGCCCGCTTTTGCCCGCCGCCTGAAAGGACGCACCGCCATGTTTGCAAAGATCACCAGCCTGGGCCTGCGAGGGCTGACCGGCTTCGCCGTCACCGCAGAGGCAGACCTGGCCCCCGGCCTGCCCGCCCTGACCCTGGTGGGCCTGCCGGACAGCGCCGTAAAAGAAACCGCCGACCGGGTGCGCAGCGCCCTGAAAAACCTGGGCTACACCTGGCCGGTCAGCCGCATCACCGTAAACCTGGCCCCGGCCGATGTGCGCAAAACCGGCCCCGTATACGACCTGCCGGTGCTGCTTGCCCTGCTCTGCGCCAGCGGCCAGCTGCCCGCGGTGGACGAGCGCTTTGCCTTCATCGGGGAGCTTTCGCTGGACGGGCAGCTTCGCCCCGTGACCGGCGTGCTGCCCATGGCGCTGGCGGCAGCTGAGCAGGGGGCCAGCGCCCTGTTCGTGCCCCAGGCCAACGCCGCCGAGGCCGCCGTGGTGCAGGGGCTTACGGTGTACGGTGCGGCCGACGCCCGCCAGGTGGTGGCCCATCTTCGGGGGCAGCACAAACTGGCCCCGGCGGCCCCCACCCGCTTCTCCCCCGCCCAGCCGGAGGAACTGCCGGACTTTGCGGATGTGCGGGGCCAGCCCGCCGCCCGCCGGGCCATGGAGATCGCTGCCGCCGGCGGCCACAACATTCTGCTCATCGGCAGCCCGGGCACGGGCAAATCCATGCTGGCCAAGCGCCTGCCCAGCATTCTGCCGCCCATGGAGCAGGCCGAGGCACTGGAGACCACAAAAATCTACTCGGTGGCGGGGTTGCTTCCCGGCGGCGGGCTGTACAGCCACCGGCCCTTCCGCAGCCCGCACCACAGCGTCAGCCCGTCGGCCCTGTCGGGCGGCGGCAGTGTGCCCCGCCCCGGCGAGGTGAGCCTGGCCCACAACGGCGTGCTGTTTCTGGACGAACTGCCGGAGTTCAAGCGGGACGCACTGGAGATTCTGCGCCAGCCCATGGAGGACGGCCAGGTGACGGTGAGCCGGGTGTCGGGCAGTGCGGTGTTCCCCAGCCGCTTTATGCTGGTGGCCGCCATGAACCCCTGCCCCTGCGGCTATTACGGCCACCCGACCCATCCCTGCACCTGCCCGCCCAGCGCCATTGCCCGCTATCAGCAGCGCATCAGCGGCCCCCTTCTGGACCGCATTGACCTGCACGTGGAGGTGGCCCCGGTGAGCTACGACGAGCTTTCCGGCGAGGCGCAGGGCGAGGCCAGCGCTCCCATCCGCACCCGGGTGGAGGCCGCCCGGAAGGTTCAGCGCGCCCGCTACGCCGCCCTGGGGCTGGAAGGGGTCTACTGCAACGCCCAGCTGCCCGCCGGGGCTCTGCGCAAAGTCTGCCTGCTGGAGCCGGAGGCCAGCGCCCTCATGCGGGGGGCATTCAGCCGCATGGGGCTTTCCGCCCGGGCCTACGACCGGGTGCTGAAGGTGGCCCGCACCATTGCCGACCTGGCCGGGGCGCAGCGCATCAGCGCCGCCCACCTGGCCGAAGCCCTGCAATACCGCAGCCTGGACCGCACCGCCGCCTACACCCTGTAAAAGGCGGGTTCACGCACACGAAAAGGCCCGCACCGAAGAAAAAACTTCGGTGCAGGCCTTCTTTCTTTTAACTTTTAGAACTCACTGCTCCTCCGAACCGCTGGCCGCCTCGCTCTGTTCCCGGTCCTCCAGCTCTGCGGCGGAATACTGGAACACATTGCACTTCGAGGCGCTCACGGTGTACACGGTGCTGTCCTCGGTTTTCATCAGATAGACGTCCCCGGTCACCGGGTTGGTGTCGCCGAAATACAGCGTGTCCTCCGTGCCGTCCGCCAAGGTATAAATCACCGTCACCACCGGGTCGGCCATGCCATACTGCGCCGGGTCGGCCCCGGTGATGACCCGGTTGGAGGTCAGGCTGCACAGGGCTGTCACCATGCTGTCGGCACGGGTGGTCTGCACCGCTGCGTCGCTGCCCTCCAGCGTCCAGTTGCCGTCCTCATCCCGGTTCAGCGTGGCGGACTGCTCCTGATAGATCCAGGTCAGCGTGCGGAGGTCCGAGGCCGAAAAGGCCGAGATCGTCGCGTTTTCCTCGCTGCTGGCCGCCTCATCCGCCGCCGTTTTCTGAGCGGTGTAGCGGGTCGCCAGCACCACGCCCAGCGCCAGCACAAGCACCAGCCCCGCCAGAATTCCAAACATGCGCTGTTTCTGCTTCATCTCAGCGTGCCCTCCGTTTCAAGGTGATCACCGCGCCGCACACCAGCAGGGCCAGCGGCAGCAGGGCCACCGTCAGCGCACCGTAGCGCGCCGTCTGCCCGGCGGTAAAGGTCAGGGCGTCGCTGGTCAGCCCCTTGGCCGCCACCAGCGTGGCCGTGGTGTCGGTGTCGGTCAGCCAGCCCACGCAGCCCAGCAAAAAGCGGCTGTTGCCGCCGGCCACCCGGCTGTCGGTCTGGGCATCGTTCAGCGCCGCGCTGGCGGCCCAGACGATGCGGCTCGTCTGGCCATCCTCGCCGGTTTTCTCGGCGGCCACCGCCAGGTCAAAGGGGCCGCCCTGGTCGCCGTCCTCCCGGCTGGTGGTCTGCATGCTGAAGCCCGCCGCCTTGTTGTAGGCGCTGGAGCTGGTGGTGAGCAGCGGCGTAAGGGTAATGTCGGTCAAGTCGCTCTCCATCTGGATGGCCTGGGCAAAGGGCATCAGCACCAGGCTGCCGTCCATCTGGCTGGTGGCCGAGTGGGTCTGCACGTCCGGCACCAGCCAGTAGGCATAGCCCTGGGCATGGTGGCCTGCATCCCCTTCCACCACCAGGCCCTCCATGGGGCTCATGCCGTACTCCGCCAGCAGGGCGTTCAGGTTGGGGGTGCTGACGGAGGGGTCGGTCAGCACCAGCAGCCGGCCGCCCTTGTCCAGATACGCCCGCAGCAGGGTCAGGTCTGCCTCCGTATAGTCCACCGTCGGGCAGATCAGCGCCAGCGCCGAGATGTCCTCCGGAATTTCGCTGACGCTCAGCAGGTTGACGTCCTCCACGTCCATGTTCTGCAGGCTCAGCGAGCTGGTCAGGTCGCTGTTCAGGGCGGTCTCCCCGTGGCCGGTCAGGCGGCCCAGAACCGGGGTGCTGCCGCTGGTCACATACAGAATGGCGCTGAAGATCTGGTTCTCGGCGTCAAACTGGGTGCTCACGTTTCCGGTGGTGTAGTAGCTGGCGTAATCGTAGCTGTAAAAATCGCTGGCGCTCAGGGTGCGCAGCCGGTCGCCGCACTGGACAATCAGCCCGCCCTCCGCCGCGTCATCGGCGCCCAGTTGCTGGGCAAAGGTGGGGTAAATGGCCGGGTCCTTCTGCTGCCAGCTCACGTGGCTGCTGGCCCCGGCGTACCGGTCCAGCAGGGCGGTGACCATAGGGTCCTCGCTGCCGGTCTGGGCCAGATAATACAGGTTCACGTCCTGGTCGATCTCTTCCAGCATCTGCTTGGTGGCATCGCTCAGGCTGTAAAGGCCGCTGGCGCTCAGGTCAAACTGGGTGGTCTGGCTGGGCAGCGCGTTCACCAGCAGATTGACCAGCACCACCGCCGCCAGGGCCAGAACGGCCATTGCCGTGGCCGCCGTGCCGTTTTTGAACACCCGTCCGTCGCCGGTTTTTTGGGCTTTCTTGGGGAATTGAAACTTCTTCATGGGTACTGCACCTCCTCACCGTCAGTTCCACCGGCGCTTTTCCAGCGTCTGGCAGGTAAAGAACAAGAACAGGGCGGTGACGCTCAGGTAATACACCACAGCGCTCAGGCTGAACAGCCCGCTGACGAACTTTTCAAAGGGGCTGAACAGGCACAGCGCCCCCAGCAGCGAGGAAAACGCGCTGGTCAGCGCCGCACTGCGCAGCCAGAACAGCACCAGAATGGCCGCGCAGCACACGGCGAACACGCCAAGCCCCAGCCCCCAGCTGCGGCTGTGCCAGCCCGCGTAGGCGGCCCCCAGCACGGCCAACACCAGAAACACGCCCATGGCCAGCGCACTGCCCACGGTGAACAGGGTTTGAATGCTGGGCATCAAATAGGCCAGCAGCAGCACAAAAAAGCTGCACACCGCCGCCACGATCTGGTTCTCGTTCAGGCTGGAGAGGAACACCCCAATGGCGATGCAGGCCGCCCCCAGCAAAAAGAAGGCCAGCAGGGCCGCGTAGCTCTGGCGGTAGCTCACCGCCCCGCCCCGGCTCATGATGAGGGGGTACAGGGCAAACACCAGCACCGCCATGCCAAACACGCTGAGCACGGCCAGATATTTGCCCAGCACAATGCGCCACAGGGGCACCGGGCTGGTCAGCAGCAGCTGGTCGGTGCGGGCGCGGCGCTCTTCGGCAAAGCTGCGCATGGTAAGCAGCGGCACCAGCACCAGCAGCACAAACAGGTTGTTGTACAGGGTATAGCTCAGATCCGGGTAGCCGCTCATCAGGTTCATCACCGTAAAGTACAGGCCGCCCACCGCCAGGAAAAAGGCCAGCAGCACATAGCCCATCATTCCGGTAAAGAACCCTTTCAGGTCCCGCTTATAAATGGCGATCATTCTGCATTCTCCTCCTCACTGGAACGGTCTTGCGGCTCCGGCCGGGCCGCGGCAGCGCTCTCCGGCCCCTCGGCCGGGGCCTGTTCCGGGTCCGATTCCGGCGCACCCTCTTCCACCAGCTGCAGGAACACATCCTCCAGGCTGACGGCTGCGGTGCCCAGCGCCAGCACCGGGCACCCGGCGGCGGCCAGGGCGGCGCTCAGCGCACCCCGCAGGTCGCTGCCCGCCGGGGCGTTGGCCGTAAAGCTCACCTCGCCGTCCTTTTCGCCGGTGAGGGTCACGTTGGTCAGGCCCTCCACCCCGGCGGCGGCCGCCAGCACGCGGGCTGCCTCGCCCTGGGCGGTGGCCGTGAGGGTCTGGTGGCCCTCCAGCCGGCCCGCCAGCTCGTCCGGCGTGCCCTGGGCCACCAGCCGGCCATGGGCAATGATGAGCACCTGATCGCACACCGCCTGCACCTCACTGAGGATGTGGCTGGACAGGATCACCGTATGGGTGCGGCCCAGATCCCGGATCAGCGCCCGGATCTCGATCATCTGGGCCGGATCCAGGCCCACGGTCGGCTCGTCCAGAATGATGACCTTGGGGCTTCCCATCAGGGCACCCGCCAGCCCCACCCGCTGTTTGTAGCCCTTGGACAGGTTGCGGATGAGCCTTCTGCCCACGCTCTCCAGCCCGGTGCGGGCCATGGCCTTTTCCACCTGGCTGGCGCGCTCCGCCCGGCGCACGCCCTTCAGTTCTGCGGCAAAGCGCAGATATTCCTCCACCGTCATGTCCGGATAAAGCGGCGGCTGCTCGGGCAGGTAGCCGATGCAGGCCCGCGCCGCCCCCGGCTCCTCCAGCACGTCGTGGCCGTCGATGGTCACGGTGCCGCTGGTGGCGGAGATGTACCCGGTGAGGATGTTCATCGTGGTGGATTTACCGGCGCCGTTTGGGCCGAGCAGGCCGTAAATCACGCCCTGCTGCACGGAAAAGCTCAGGTCGTCCACCGCCAGATGGCTGCCGTACCGCTTGGTGAGATGCTGTACTTCGATCAAGAGTCCACACGCTCCTTCTTCCGCCGTTCTTCCACACACCGGCGGCATTTTGTTGAAAAGTTCTGCGCCGCAGGGCCGGAATGCCGACGATTGCACCTGCCGCGTTTTCACTCTTTTGCCATTTTAAGGGGCATTTGTGAAACCGATGTGACAGAGCTTTGAGGATTTGGAAAACCTCTGCGCCCCGCTTCGCCCTTCCTCGCGCGCCTTTGCTTCGGGCCGCGCCGGTTCGCGTTTTTGCCAGCCTGCGCGCAGGTCCGACCGCCCCGCACGCAAAAAAGCAGCGCCTGCACAAACCATGCAGGCGCTGCTTCTGTTTTGTTCTGGTGAGAAGGGGCTTCTCACTTTTTGTTCTTGTCCTGGCCGAACTTGTACTCGGTGCCGTTCATCAGGCGCTTGATGTTGGCCCGGTGCATCCAGATGACCAGCCCGCCCATCACGGCGGCGCAGAAAGTGGTAAAGGCCACGTCGTAGCCCATCCAGCCGGAATAGAAGAAGGTGAACACCGGGTAGAGGGCCGCCACCGTCACACTGGAAAGGCTGACGATGCGGGTGGAGAAGGCCAGCGCAAAGAACACAACGGCCAGCGCCAGCACCACCAGCGGGGCCGTGGCCAGAATGGCCCCTGCCGCCGTGGCAACGCCCTTGCCGCCCTTGAAGTGGAACCAGATGGGCCACAGATGGCCGCACACGGCGCAGAACGCCGCCAGATAGGCCCCGTAAACGCCCAGGGCCGGGTTTCCCGTACCCCATTCCACAATCAAGCGGCCCAGCAGGGTGGAAACCGCGCCCTTGCCGATGTCGCCCAGGGCGGTAAGCAGCGCCGCCTTCAGCCCGAAGGTGCGCAGAATGTTGGTGCTGCCCGCATTGCCGCTGCCGTGGGTGCGAATGTCGTCATGATACAGGTACTTGCTTACCAGAATGCCGAAGTCTACGCTGCCCAGAAGATAGGCCAGCACACCGCCCAGCGCCAGCATGGCCCAGAATTTCGGGTCCGGGCCAGCCACAAAAACGGCCGTCGCACCGTCCGCCCCGCCAATGATCCCCAAGCTCGTCATTTGATAACAGCCTCCTTCAGTGGGATCCGAACCGCCGCTTTGGCCGACTTTCGCCTTCCCGCCGGGTTCCGATCCACGCTCGCTGTGTTTGCTTTCGGTCAGGCCGCCCCGCGGGCGGAGAAGAAATGGTTACTTCGTGTTGCCGTCGCCGCGCTCACGCACCACCATGCGCACCGGGGTGCCCTCCAGGCCAAAGGTCTCGCGAATCTGATTCTCGATGTACCGCTGGTAGGAGAAGTGGAACAGGTCCTTCCGGTTCACGAAGCACACAAACGTGGGCGGGCGGGTGCTGCTCTGGGTCATGTAGAAGATCTTCAGGCGGCGGCCCTTGTCGCTGGGGGGCTGCACGCGGGCCGTGGCCCGGGCCAGCAGCTCGTTCAGCACGCCCGTGGGCACACGCAGAGCGTTCTGCTCGTCCACATACTTGATCAGCTCAAACAGGCGGTCAATGCGCTGGCCGGTTTTGGCGCTGATGAAGATGATGGGGGCATAGCTCATAAAGCTGAAATCGTTCATCAGCTTTTTGCGCACCGTGTCCATGGTCTTGTCGTCCTTTTCCACGGCGTCCCACTTGTTCACAGCAATGATGCAGGCCTTGCCCTGCTCATGGGCGTAACCGGCCACCTTGGAGTCCTGCTCGGTGAAGCCCACGGTGGCGTCGATCATGATCACGCACACCCGGCTGCGCTCCACGGCGGCCAGGCTGCGCAGAACACTGTAGCGCTCCACGCCCTCTTCCACCTTGCCGCGCTTGCGCAGGCCGGCGGTGTCGGTAAACACAAAGCTGCCGTACTTGTTGTCCACCTGACTGTCGATGGCGTCCCGGGTGGTGCCGGCCTCATTGGCCACGATCATCCGGTTTTCGCCCAGAATAAAGTTCACCAGGCTGGATTTGCCCACGTTGGGGCGGCCGATGACGGCCACAGGAATGCGGTCGTCCTCCGTCTCGTCCTCATCGGCAAAGTGCAGGTGCTGGCACACGGCGTCCAGCAAATCGCCGGTGCCGTGGCCGTGCACGCTGGAAACCGGGATCAGCTCGCCCAGGCCCAGGGTGTAAAAGTCATACAGCTCCATGGGGGCGTCGCCCACCTTGTCGCACTTGTTTACCGCAACGATCACCGGCTTGCCGCAGCGGCGCAGCATGGACGCCACTTCCTGATCCTGCGCCGTCACACCGGCGCGCACGTCCACCACCATCACGATGCAGTCCGCTGCATCAATGGCCAACTGCGCCTGCTGGCGGATGTGGCTTACAATGCCGTCGTCGCTCTCCGGCTCGATGCCGCCGGTATCAATCAGCAGCATTTTGTGGTTCAGCCACTCACAGTCGCCGAAGATCCGGTCCCGGGTAACACCGGGGGTATCCTCCACAATGGCAAGGCGCTGGCCCACCAGTTTGTTGAACAGGGTGGATTTGCCCACGTTGGGGCGGCCCACCACCGCCACGATCGGTTTGCCCATTGGCGTTCGCCTCCTTTTCCATTCACGGCAGCCCCAAAGGGCCGCCCTTCGTTTTTGTCTGCGCGTTCTTCTGTTCAGTATGATACATCAAAACCGGCCCGAATGCCAGCGCCGCCGCCGTTTTTGCGGCTGCGTTCGGCGTTCGCGGCCTTTGCGCTCAGCCTTCCAGAATGGCCCGCAGGTTGTCGGCCCCTGCCACCGGCAGGATCTTCACCCGCACGCCCAGAGCCTCGGCCAGCTGCTCCACCGTCACATCGTCCAGAAAGCGGTCCTGCTCGTCCCGCAGCATCACCTCGGGCACCCCCAGCACGTCGCTGGTGAGCTTGCCCTTGCACTGGTCGATGATGTCGGTGCCTGTAACCAGCCCCGCCACACTGATGTTGCCGCCGAAGAAGTTGTTCTGGATGGGATGCACCGTCACTTTGACCGAGGGGTGCCGCCCGTGGAGCGCCTCCATCATTTCCTGAATGAGGGGGGCCGCCAGGGTGCCGGTCACCACGTCCATGCGGCGGATGCGCCGCCCGGTGCGGCTGTGGGCCAGCGCCCCCAGGAACTCGTCCCGGTACAGCCGCCACATACCCACGCCGTTTTCCAGCTGGGCGTACTCCTCGTAGAAGTCGCCCTCCGGCACCGGCCGGCCCGCCGCCAGGTACCATTCGTCGCCCGGGTAGATCAGCCGGGTGCCGTACTCCTTCACGCAGCGGCGGCCGTATTCTTCCAGGATGTCCAGGGTCTGGGCCGCAGTCTCCTGATCGTAGGGGGTCAGGGGGTACAGGCCCTTGCGGTAGCGGGTCACGCCCGAGGGCACCGCCGCGATGCTGAGGATGGATTCGTGCAGCTGGCACAGATCGTCCAGCGTGCGGCGCAGTTCATCCCCATCGTTGATGCCCCGGCACAGCACCAACTGGCAGTTCATCTCAATGCCGGCCGCTGCAAACTGCTTCAGGTAGGCCAGCGTTTCGCCGGCCCGCTTGTTGGCCATCATGCGCACCCGAAGTTCCGGGTTGGTGGTGTGCACCGAGATGTTGATGGGGGAAATGTGCATGTGGCCGATGCGCTCCACCTCATGGGGGCTGAGGTTGGTCAGCGTGATGTAGTTGCCGAACAAAAAGCTCAGCCGCTCATCGTCATCCTTAAAATACAGGGCCGGGCGCATTCCCTGGGGCAGCTGGTCGATGAAGCAGAACATGCAGTGGTTGGCGCAGGAGTGCTGCTTGTCGATCAGATAGGTCTTGAAATCGCAGCCGAAAGGCTCGTACTGATCCTTCCGCACCTGCAAAGTCCGGGTCTGCCCCTCCCGGCACAGGGTCATTTCAAAACGGGGCGAAGAGGTGTAAAACTCATAATCCAGCATATCGTTCAGCGGGTTGCGGCCCACCGTCAGCAGCACATCGCCGGGCTGAATGCCCAGTTTTGCCGCCGGGGTGCCGGCTTCCACGCTTTGCACCTGGATTCCCATCGGTTCTGCCTCCTTTTCGCTCGAATCATTTTAAAAACAGGCGCTGCTGCCCGCTCCGGCCTTTGTGTGCCGGGGCAGGTGCCGCGCTTTGCGGTTTGGGCTGCCGGGCAGCCCGAACAGGTACAAAGAAAAAAGGGGAAGGCAAGCCTCCCCCTTTGCGCAGAAGCCGAAACTCAGGCTTCCTTCTTGACGATTTCCTTGCCCTTGTAGTAGCCGCAGTTGCCGCATACCTGGTGGGGAAGTTTATACTCGCCGCAGTGGTCACACTTGACCAGGGCAGGAGCCTCCAGCTTCCACACGGAGGAGCGACGTTTGTCACGCCGTGCCTTGGAAACCTTTCTCTTGGGTACCGCCATTCTTAAGCACCTCCTCGATGTGAATGTGAATCAATTCAGCAGTTGTTTTAATATAGCAAGCCTTGCATCGGCGGCGGGAAGTTCCTCTTCCGGCTGACAAAGACAGCCCTCCGATTTTTTCCTGCCGCATACAGGGCATAGCCCAGTACAATCCTCACTGCACAAAAGCAGCGGGGGCGCCTCCAGAACCAGCTCCTGATACAGAAGCTCGTCCAGGTCCAGTACGCCGCGTTCATCCACCGGCAGCTCGTCCTCACCGGCCAGGTCATGCTCCTTTACCTTCCACGAGCGGGTCAGGCTGCATTCCTGTTTGACCGGATCAAGACAGCGGGCACATTCGCCCGAAAGCTCTGCCGTGGCCTGAAGTTCCAAAAACACTTCGCTGCCCTGCACCCACGCCTCAAACAAGGCGCTGACCGGCTGGCTGACCCGATAACCGGGCCAATCCCGTCCGCTCAAATCTGCCGTGAATTCTTCACGCACATGATCGGGGCCGCGCAGCAGCAGTTTTTTTAAGTCAAATCGCATACTTCACCTCTAAGGCCGCCTGTCTAGTATAATCAATCCATCCGCGTTTGTCAAGCACAAATCGAAAACGGGAGCCAAAAATTTTCCGGCTCCCGCATCGAACACTGATTCTGCTTCCCAGATGGGCCGCTTTTACAGGTACTTCTTCACGCTGTCGGGCAGCTCAGCCTCATCGGCAGAGACGGTCACGATGACCTTCACGTTCTCACCGGCCAGGGCGTCCACGGCGGCCAGGGTCTTGCCCAGGGCCTCGTAGTCACGGCCGCCAACCTTCAGGATGCCGTCCACATACAGCTCGGTGATGTCGTAGTTGCCGGCCAGCACACCGCTGATGAAACCGTACAGCATGTCGTAGCCGCTGATCTTATATTCATCCATATCGATCAGGCGAGCCTTGTAATCGATGTGGTAAGTCAGGTTCATGCATTTTTCGATGACGACCACGTTGCCGGTGGTAGTCTGGGTAGCGTTGTTGATCATGTCAACCATAGCTTTGGTCTTACCGGAGCCCTTGGTTCCAACAATCAGCTTGATCATAGGGGTGACCTCCTTTAATTTTGCGGGTATTCGATGCAAAGCGCCCAAGCGTGCGCTGCAATCACTTCAGTTTGGCTTCCAGTTCCGCCTTGCGGTCCTCGTAGCCGGGCTTGCCCAGCAGGGCAAACATGTTCTTTTTATAGCTCTCCACGCCGGGCTGATCGAAGGGATTGACTCCCAGCAGATAGCCGCTGATGGCGCAGGCGCGCTCGTAGAAATAGATCAGCTCACCCAGGCTGGCTTCGTCCAGGCTGTCCACCTGGATCACGCCGATGGGTACGCCGCCGTCGTTGTGGGCGAGAATGGTGCCCTCCATGGCCTTGCGGTTCACAACGCTCATGTTCTGGTCGGCCAGGAAGTTCAGGCCGTCGAAGTTGCCTTCCAGCGGCTCAATGTACAGATCCCGGGTGGGCTTTTTCACGTCCACCACCGTCTCGAACATCACACGGGAACCGTCCTGCACGAACTGGCCCATGGAATGAAGGTCGGTGGAGAAGATAACGCTGGTGGGCATCAGGCCCTTCTGGTCCTTGCCCTCGCTCTCGCCGAACAGCTGCTTATACCACTCGTTCATCATGGTGAAGTTGGGCTCATAGCAGGCCATCAGCTCCACGCTCTTGCCCTTGCGGTACAGGATGTTGCGGGCCGCCGCGTAGCGGTAGCACTCGTTCTCGGGGCTGAGCTTCGAGAACTTTTCCATGCCGGCGGCTGCACCGGCCATCAGGGCGTCAATGTCGCAGCCGGCGCAGGCGATGGGCAGCAGGCCCACTGCGGTGAGCACCGAGAACCGGCCGCCCACATCGTCGGGCACCACGAACGTCTCCCAGCCTTCCGCATCGGCCAGCTGCTTCAGGGTACCGCGGGCCCGGTCGGTGGTGGCGTAAATGCGCTTCTTGGCCTCTTCAGCGCCCACCTGCTCTTCCAGCATCCGGCGCAGCACACGGAAGGCCAGGGCAGGCTCGGTGGTGGTGCCGGACTTGGAGATGATGTTCAGGCTGATGCGCTTGCCCTTGCAGCAGTCCAGAATGTCCTGGAAGTACGCGGGCGAGATGGAATTGCCCACAAAGAAGATCTGCGGGCCGTTCTTGACGGTACAATTGTACATCTGCCCCTTCACGGCCTCGATGACCGCGCGGGCACCCAGATAAGAGCCGCCGATGCCGATGACCACCAGCACGTCCGAATCCTCACGGATGCGGGCCGCGGCGGCCTTGATGCGGGCAAACTCTTCTTTATCGTAATCCTTCGGCAGGCTTACCCAGCCCAAAAAGTCGTTGCCGGGGCCGGTTTTGGTCTCCAGCAGCCGATGTGCGGTCTCCACCTGCGGATAGAGGGCGGCGAACTCGCTGTCCTTCACAAACTGTTCCAGATGCTTGCTGTTGTAACAGACACTCATGCGTGATCTTCCCCCAAAATTTTTGTGGATTCTGTTGCTAATACTATACCCTTTTGCAGGTGTTTCTGTCAAGACTGAATAGGACAAGTTTCCATGCCGCCGGCAAGTTTCTGCGGCCCGCCCGGCCGTGCCCCGGCCGCCTTCGCCGCTGTCTCGTAGTTTATCCATTTTTCCTCGCGGTTTACAATTTCAGCGCTGCCCGGGCCAGGCGGCGAAAACTGCGGCCGAAATCCAGCTGCGGCACCGCTTCCCCGGCCTGAACCGGCCAGCGGCCCAGCTCTTCTTCCCCGCTCATCACCACCGCAAGGCCCAGCGGCTGGCCCTGGGCCAGCGGGGCCTCGGCCCGCTCCGGCAGCTCCAGCCGAACGGTCAGCCCGGCGCGCTCGCCTTTTTTCAGCAGCAGCGTCTCGGGCAGGCAGTACTCCAGCGGCACCGTCTCGGCCTCGCCGCGGCGCACCGGAAGGGTTTGGGGGGCATCGGCGGGCAGCGGGGCCTGCCCGGCCTCAAAATTGGAGAAGCCGTAATCCAGCAGCGTGGTGGCCGCCTCAAACCGCTCGGCGCTGGAGGCTGCCCCCAGCACCACCGCAATGAGTGCCAGCCCCTCCCGCTCGGCGCTGGCGCTGATGCACACGCCCGCCCCGCCGGTGGTGCCGGTTTTCAGGCCGGTGATGCCGCTGTACCGCTTCAGTAGCTTGTTGGTGTTCAGCAGCTGGGTGGCCCCGCCCCGCAGCGAGTCCATCCAGATGGTGGTGTAGTGGGTGATCTGCGGGTGGCGGTTCAGCATTTCCCGGCTCATCACCGCCACATCCCGCGCGGTGGAGAGGTGGCCCGCCTCGTCCAACCCGCAGGCGTTGCAGAAGTGGGTGCCGCTCATCCCCAGCTCTGCCGCCTTGCGGTTCATCTGCTCCACAAACACCGGCTCGGACCCGCCGATGTACTCGGCCACCGCCACGGCCGCGTCGTTGGCGCTGGAAACGCAGATGGCCTTAAGCATCTCGTCCAGGGTCAGCTGCTCCCCCGGTTCCAGCCAGATCTGGCTGCCGCCCATGTTGTAGGCATGTTCGCTCACCGGCACAATGTCCGTCAGCGCCGCCTTGCCGCTCTCCAGCGCCTCCATGGTGAGCAGCAGGGTCATCACCTTGGTGATGGAGGCAATGGGCATGGGCTGGTCCGCCTGCTTTTCATACAGCACGGTCCCGCTGGCCTGGTCCACAAGAATGGCCGCCCGGCAGGGCAGGTCGAATTCCGGCAGTTCAAAGCGTCTCTCCTCCTGGGCAAAGGCGGGCATGGCCGCCGCCAAAGCCAGCATCAGCAGGGCCAACAGGGCCGCAGCACAGCGTTTCATGGGGCTTCCTCCTTATGTTCCGTGTTCGGGCGCGCCGCCGCGGCCGTTCTCGCCGGGGCGCACCGCCGTTACCACTTTATGCACCCGCCGGGCCGAATAGCCGCCTCTTCGCCGGGCTGTTCGGTGTTCGGGCAAGAAAATTCCATTCCCGTGCCCCATCGCCCCCTTGCGCAGGCCGTGCCTTGCCGATATACTATATACTGATTTTATATGGCCATCCTGTACCCGGCCATATCCGCCGGGCGGCGGCGCATTTTGTGCCGCCCCGGTGCGGTCAACTTTTTGATTGGTTGAATTGTGAGAAACTATGCGTGTAAGTTTTTATACCCTTGGCTGTAAGGTAAACCAGAACGAAACCGGTGCGCTGGAGCATTTGCTGTTCCAGAACGGCTACACTCTGGCCGGGCCGGACGAAGCCGCCGACGTATACATTGTGAACAGCTGCACCGTAACCGCCAGCGGCGACCGGAAGAGCCGCCAGTGGCTCCGCCGGGCCAAGCGCCAGAACCCCGGCGCCGTGACGGTGCTCACCGGCTGCTACCCCCAGGCCTTCCCAGAGGAGGCGGCCGCCGTGATGGAGGCCGACCTGGTGACCGGCAGCGCCAACCGCCGCAGCCTGCTGGCGGACATTCAGAAGGTGCTGGACAGCGGCGAACGGCTGGTGCACATCACCCCCCACGAAAAGGGCGAGGCCTTTGAGGAGCTGCCCATGGAGCGCTTTGAGGGCCACACCCGCGCCTTCATCAAGGTGGAGGACGGCTGCAACCGCCAGTGCGCCTACTGCGTCATTCCCCGTGCCCGCGGCCGGGTGCGCAGCCGCAGTGTGGAAAGCGTGCTGGAGGAGCTGCGCGCCCTCTCCGCCGCCGGATACCGGGAGGTGGTGCTCTCCGGCATCAACCTGCCCAGCTACGGGCTGGACACCGGCGTCAGCCTGGTGAGCCTGATCGAGCAGGCCGCCACGGTGCCGGGCATCCGCCGCATCCGCCTGGGCAGCCTGGAGCCGGACCTGCTCTCGGATGAGGATATGGCCCGGCTGGCCAGGGTGGAGGCCCTGTGCCCCCAGTTCCATCTCTCGCTGCAGAGCGGCTGCACCGCCACCCTGCGCCGGATGCGCCGCACCTACACCGCCGAGCAGTACGCCGACACGGTGGCCCGGCTGCGGGCCGCCTTCGGGGAGGACCGGGTGAGCTTCACCACCGACGTGATCGTGGGCTTCCCCGGCGAAACCGAGGAGGAATTCTGCGAGAGCATGGCCTTCGTGCAGCGCATCGGCTTTTTGAAGGCCCATGTGTTCCCCTACTCCCGCCGGGCCGGCACCCCCGCCGCCGACTTCCCCGATCAGATTCCGGAGGAGGAAAAGGCCCGCCGGGTGCACCGGATGCAGACCGCCGCCGACACTGCGCGGGATGCCCTCATCGCCCGCATGGCCGGCAGCCGGGCCGAGGTGCTGCTGGAAACGCCCCTTTCCTCCAGCCTGTTCACCGGCTACACCAAGCTGTACGTGCCGGTGGTGGTCAGCGCACCGGGGCACAAGTCCGGCGAGATCCTGCCCGTCACCCTGGGGGAATTCGACGGCCAGCGCTGCCGGGCCGAGCTGGCCCTGTAAGGGCCCAAAGTGCCCATACAAATCCAACGATTTGTACGTTCAGGGGCCGCTTTCCCCTTGCACCGCGGGCAAACCTATGTTATTCTTTTGTCAGAGTGTGAGGTGTGCTTGCCCTCACGCCCTCCGGCGGGCTGTCAGCGGCAGCCCGCCGGGGCAAACCCGTTTGCAATTGCCCATCCACGGCTTTGGAAATAAAAGGAGATATGAAGCATGAGAGGAATTTACACACCTGTGATCGACGTGCGCCGCAAAGTGTTCACGGAAGTGGCCCGGATGTCTTACCAGGGCGGCAGCTCTTCGGATTACGGCGAGCAGATGCGCAAGTTGCCCTATAAGATCATCCCCGGCGAAGAGAGCACCCACAACATGAACATCTGGCTGGAGCGGGCCATCGTGTCCGAGCGCATTCGTCTGGCCATGGGCCTGTCTCTGCGCCCCATCGGCCAGCAGGTGGCCACGGATGAAGGTCTGGAGCACAGCGTCATCGCGGACAAGTACTACGAGCCCCCCCTCATCAACGTGATCAAGTTCGCCTGCAACCGCTGCCCCGAAAAACTGGTTCAGGTCACCGACCTGTGCCAGGGCTGCCTTGCGCACCCCTGCCAGGAAGTCTGCCCCAAAAAGGCCATCTCCTTCCGGAACAACCGCTCGGTCATCGACCAGGACCTGTGCATCAAGTGCGGCCGCTGTGTGGACGCCTGCCCCTACCACGCCGTGGTGAAAACCGAGCGTCCCTGCGCCGCCGCCTGCGGCATGGGCGCCATCGGCAGCGACAGCCTGGGCCGCGCCAACATTGATTACGACAAGTGCGTTTCCTGCGGCATGTGCCTGGTGAACTGCCCCTTCGGTGCCATTTCGGACAAGGGCCAGATCTTCCAGCTCATCCAGGCCATGAACCGGGGCGACAAGGTGCACGCCATCGTGGCCCCCGCCTTCCTGAACCAGTTCCCCGGCCTGACCCCCGAAAAACTGCCCGCCGCCATGACCCAGCTGGGCTTTGAGGACACCGTGGAGGTCGCCATCGGCGCCGACCTGTGCACCATCGACGAGGCCGAGGACTTCATCGCCGAAGTGCCCGACAAGATCCCCTTCATGGCCACCTCCTGCTGCCCCGCCTGGAGCATGATGGCCAAGAAGCTCTTCCCCGAGCGCGCCAACTGCATCAGCATGGCCATGACCCCCATGGTGCTGACCGCCCGCATGATCAAGCAGGCCAACCCCGATGACCGCATCTGCTTCATCGGACCCTGCGCCGCCAAGAAGCTGGAGGCCAGCCGCCGCTCCGTGCGCAGCGATGTGGACTTTGTGCTGACCTTCGAGGAGCTGGCCGGTATGTTCGAGGCCAAGGAAGTGGACTTCAGCGCGCTGGAAGCCAGCGACGACCTGCAGTACGGCACGGCCGACGGCCGCGGCTTTGCTGTGGGCGGCGGTGTGGCCCAGGCTGTGGTCAACTACATCAAGGACAAGTACCCCGACCGCGAGGTGAAGGTTGCCAGCGCCCAGGGCCTGGCCGACTGCAAGAAGATGCTGATGCTGGCCAAGGCCGGCAAGTACAACGGCTACCTGCTGGAGGGCATGGGCTGCCCCGGCGGCTGCATTGCCGGTGCCGGTACGCTGGCTGACCCCGCCCGCACTTCCACCCTGCTGACCAAGTACAAGAAGGATGCGCCCATCCAGCACTCTGCGGACAGCGACTTCAAGGATTACGGCAAGCTGCTGCACGACTGATGCAGCGCCCCCTGCCGTTTCAGTAAAAAACCGCCCCCGATGCGCTTCTGGCATCGGGGGCGGTTTTTCTCGTCTTATCGCGTTCGTGCATCTTCAGGCAGCCGGGTCTGGGCAGAACAAAACAATTTTGTTCCAATTTTTTCCGGAAGAGTGGTTGATTCTTGCCAACCTTTTTTGTATAATCAATATATCTGATAATTCTTTTATATTGGTATCAAAAAGCAATATAAAATGGTTGATTAGGAGATGAGCCGTATGGCAAAAGAAAAGTCCCCCCGTGAAAAGAGCACTCCCAAAAGCGGCACACCGGCCGGAATGCGGGAGGGCATGAAGAAAGCCACCACTGGTATGCTGGTGCTGTTTCTGCTGCAGCAGAAGCCCATGTACACCTACGACATTATGCGCCGGGTCGAGGAGATCACCAAGGGTGCGCTTACCTTCAACACCCTTTACATCGCAATTTACCGCCTGAAGGAATTCGGCTATGTGGAAGAATTTGAGCGCCGCCTCTCGGAGGACAACCACGCCCGCGTGTATTTCACCATCACCGAAAGCGGCCGCAAGTACCTGAAGGACATCATCGCCGAATATCGGCAGATGACCGCCGCCATTGACGCCGTGCTTTCCTCCGGCGGCGACGAAGCATGATCCGGTTTTATCCACTTCCCGCCTGCCCCGTCCTGAATCCATGCAAATACAGCGCCTCGCCCGGAACTTCCGGCCTGCGGGGCGCTGCTTTTTTGTTTTGCTGTACCGGGCGGGCAGGGCTCACTGCTTGCAGTCCGCCAGGGCCACCACGCCCCAGCCGTTCGCGCTTTTCACCCAGGCCTTGCCGTTGCAGGCGGTGGCCGCCTCGTCAAAGCCGAGGTTCGTCTGGTACACATCCGCCAGATTGATGTAATTCCACTTGCCATTCATGCGCACGGCGGCAATGCCGGTGTCAAAGGGCAACACGTTTTCGTATTTGCAGTGGATCTGCATCTCGCCGTCCTCGTCCACATAGCCCCACAGCCCGTCCACTTTCACCGGGAACAGCCCGCTTTTGCACAGCTTGTAATCTTGATAGCGCTGCTGGTTCAGGGGCTTGCCGGTCATGCTGTCGGCCTGCAGGTATTCGCCGGTCTCCTCCACCTGCAGGGCGGTGAGGGTGCCGTCGGCGTTCACCCGGTACGGCTCACCCACATCCTCGCCCTGGGCCAGGGTGCGGGTGCTCACCTTTACAATGGGGGCCATAAACGAACCGGAGCCGCTCAGGCTGCTGCTCCAGGGCTGGTACTCGCCGTAATCCAGATAATACAGCTGGCCGCTGGTCTCATCGTACTGGAAGGTCACGGTCTCGCTGCCGTGGCCGCCCGAACCGGTCACCTTGCCGGCGCGGTCAAAGATCTTGCTTTCATCGCCGTTGGTCAGGCCGCACACGGCGCACCAGTGCACGTCCTCGCTCTCCGGAATCACCACGACCCCGTTCAGGTCCACCACGCCGGTCTTTCCGTCCCGGTGGAACAGATACAGTTCTTCCCGGTGGTCCATGGGGTTCACGGTGTTCAGGGGGTAATCCGCCAGGCTCTGCACCCATTCGATGCTGCTGTCCGGCTGCACCAGCCAGGGAATGCCGTCCGGCTGGGAGGCCGCACTGGCCGCCGTGCTCTGGCTGGCCTGGGGCACGCTGGTGGTTTCGGGGGTGATGGTGGTGCTGCTGAAGCTCTCTTTTCCGCAGCCCGCCAGCAGCAGGCAGGCGGCCAGGCAGGCCGCCCCCATGCGCAGAGCGTTTGAAGTGGTCATCGTTGTCAGGCTCCTTCCCCTGGGTGCAGCAAAAACGGCCCAAATCAGCCGCAGCCGCACCGCAATATTTCGCGTGTTGTCGCCATTATACATCCACGCCGGTGTTTTGTCCAATGAATTTTCTGTGTCCTGGGCCTTGGCCCCGGCTCACTTGTGGTACTTGCTTCCCGCGTTGATGGAGAAGGCCCGGTAGATCTGCTCGCACAGCACCAGCCGCGCCAGCTGATGGGGCAGCGTGATGCGCCCCATGGAGAACCGCAGCGCCGCGGCCTGCTTCACCGCCGGGGCCAGCCCGTGGGAAGAGCCGATCACAAAGGCCAGGTCGCCGCAGCCGCCGACCCCCTGCTTCTCGATCCAGCCGGCCAGCTCTTCGCTGGAGAGCTGCTTGCCCTCCACGCACAGGGCCACCAGCGCCGCCCCCCGCTTCACCTGGGCCAGAATGGCCGCACCTTCCTTTTCCAGCGCCTTGTCGATCACCGACTGGCTGGCGTTTTTCTCCCGGATGGTCTCCTCCGGCAGCTCCACAATGCGAAAGCGGCAGTAGGCCCCCAGCCGCTTCTGGTATTCCGCCACGCCCTCGGCGCAGTAGGCCGCGTTCAGCTTGCCCACACAGATCAGGTCCACGTTCATCATGCCGCGTTCCTCCTTCTTTGCCTCTTCAGAACAGAATATTGTCGCTTATCTGGCTGCGCTTCTGCGCCTGAATGATCGTGCCCTTTTCCGGTGTGCAGCCCGCCATGGCCAGCGTGCGGAACACCGTGCCCAGCGCAAGGTCCGGGGTGTTGTTCTCCTGGCTCAGGTGGCACAGAGCAAACCGGGTGCAGCCCTCCTGCAGCAGCTCCAGAATTTTGGCCGCGCACTCATCGTTGCTCAAATGGCCCCGGGCCGAGGCGATGCGCTGCTTTAAGTAATAGGGGTACGGCCCGTTGCGCAGGCTGTACGGGTCGTAATTGGCCTCCAATGCCACCAGATCGGCCCCCGAGAGGTTCTGGTGCACCGGGGCCGTCAGTTGCCCCAGGTCGGTGGCAATGGCCATCACCCGGCCGTCCGGCGTGTGAATGCGGTAGCCGCAGCAGGGCACATCGTGGCTGGTGGGAAAGGCCGTCACCTCAAAGCCGCCCACATCCAGTGTGCGGCCCTCAACGGCCTGGGTCTCCAGCCCTGCGGGCAGCACCCCCATCGCGTCCAGCGCGTCCAGCGTGTCCGCCCCGGCGTACAGGGGCACCGGATGGTTCTTCAGGAACACCTGCAGCCCCTTGATGTGGTCGCTGTGCTCATGGGTCACCAGAATGCCCTCCAGGTCGCTCAGGGCCAGCCCCAGCTCTTTCAGGGCGTTCACGGTGATGCGGCAGCTTTTGCCCATATCAATAAGCAGGTATTTCTGCCCGCACTGCACCAGGCCGCAGTTTCCGGATGAACCGGAATAAAGGGTGGTAAAACTGGCCATAGCTCCTCCTGATCGTTTCATCAAAGAAGGGCCGCTCATGAGCGGCCCTTCCAAACAGTTCTATTGCAAAATCTGGCCTTACATGGCCTGCTCCGCAGCCGGGGCCGCGGTTTCTTCCCGATGAATGTCTGCCCCGAGGCCCTGCAGCTTTTCCACCAGGCTCTCGTAGCCGCGCTCGATGTAGCCGATGCCGGTGATCTCGCTGGTGCCTTTGGCCGCAAGGGCCGCCACCACCAGAGCCGCACCGGCCCGCAGATCCGAAGCGCGCAGGGGGGCGGGCAGCAGCTCGGGCACGCCCTCGATCACCGCCACCTGGCCGTCCACCTGAATGTTGGCGCCCATGCGGGTCAGCTCATCCACATAGCGGAAGCGGTTCTCCCAGATGCCCTCCGTAATAATGGAGGTACCGTGGGCAACGCTCAGCAGCACGCCCATCAGCGGCTGCATATCCGTGGGGAAGCCGGGATGGGGCATGGTTTTGATCTTCAGCGGCATCAAATCGCCGGTGCGGTACACCCGCACGGCGTCGTCAAACTCCTCCACCGTGGCGCCCGCCAGCTCCAGCTTGGCGGTGATGGGCTCCAGATGCTTGGGGGTGACGTTTTTGATGAGCACATTGCCCGCCGTCATGGCCGCAGCCACCATAAAGCTGCCGGCCTCGATCTGATCGGGAATGACGGAATAGCTGCAGCCGTGCATCTTTTCCACGCCGCGGATCTTGATCACGTCGGTGCCTGCGCCGCGCACGTCGGCGCCCATCATGTTCAGGAAGTTGGCCAGATCCACCACATGGGGCTCCTTGGCCACATTTTCCAGCACGGTCAGGCCATCGGCCAGCACCGCGGCCAGCATGGCGTTCATGGTGGCACCCACCGAGACCGTATCGAAGAACACATGCGCGCCCTTCAGCTGCTTGCCCTCCACCTTGATCATGCCGTACTCCACCGAGTCGGCCGCGCCCAGGGCGCTGAACGCCTTCAGGTGCTGGTCAATGGGGCGGGGGCCAAGGTTGCAGCCGCCGGGCATGGCCACCTGGGCCGAGCCGAAGCGGCCCAGCAGCGCGCCCAGAAAATAATAGCTGGCGCGCATCTGGCGGGACAGATCGTCCGGCACCTGCGTACTGGTCAGGCAGGTGGTATCGATCTCATAGGTATGTTTATCCAGCAGCCGCACCTGTGCACCCAGGGCGGCGAGGGTCTGCAGAGAAACGGCCACGTCGTGAATGTCGGGCACATTTTCCAGCACACATTTATCGGCGGCCAAAATGGTCGCGGGCAGCAGGGCCACCGCTGCGTTTTTTGCACCGCTGATGGTCACTTCGCCCATCAGGGGCTTGCCGCCCCGAATGACAAACTTTTCCAAGCAAAACTCTCCTTTGGGCCTGATGTACATCCGCCGCACAAAGGGGCGGTGCATCCCGTTGCCGGTATGGGCAGCCTGCCGCGCACCAGCTGATATATTATACACCGCCACGCAGGAAAATGAAAGTATCAAGGGTATTATTAGCGCATCGCACAACAACTATCCATATTTTTCGGCAAAATTTGTCCATGTTACAGCGCATCGCGGTTTTGCCGGTCTCTTTTGTGCAAAAAAGCACCCTTCAGCGGGCAAAACCGCCGAAGGGTGCCGTATTTTCTGTGCCTGTAATCGCTGCAAAAAGCGATCAGAAACCGGGGAAGTAATTCCGGGCGCTTACCAGCGTACCGCCCACGCGGATCTCAAAGTGGCAGTGGTTGCCGGTGGACCAGCCGGTGGAGCCCACCAGGCCGATCAGCTCGCCCTGCTTCACATACTGGCCGGAGCTTACCACAACCGACGAGCAGTGGGCGTACAGGGTAGTCATGCCGCCGTGGTTGATGACGATGGAGTAGCCGTAGCCGCTGCCCGCCGCGTTCCAGCCGGCGGCGGTCACAACGCCGCTGTCGGCCGCGTAGATGGGCGTGCCGTAGGCCGCGCAGATGTCCGAGCCCTTATGGCCGCTGCTCATCCAGCGGCTCACGTAGCGGTAGCCGGGCACAGGCCACATCAGCGAGCCGCTGCCGCCAGAGCTGGGCGCGATGGAACCGTTGGGCAGGCGCGTGCCCTTCACCACTTCCTTGGTGACCGGCTCCTGCAGCACCGTTTCCTCAATGATGTCGCGGCCGGTCTCAATTCCGCCCACCTTGGTCACATCCGCGGTGATCTCCTTGATGCCGTCCACACCTTCCTGCACCGTCTTGGTGGTGCCGTAGGAGTAATCCTCCGAGGTGGTCTCGTTGGTCTCAAAGGGAATGGACACCTGATAGGTGATCCGGTCGATGGTCTTGACCTCCAGGAACGGCCGCTCCTGGCCCAGAACCAGCGTATCGCCGATGTACATGTTGTAGCCGCTGGCGCTCATCTGGGGGTTCAGGGCGTACAGTTCGCTCAGGGTCAGGCCGTTGGCCGCGGCGATGGTCCAGGGGGTATCGCCGCTCTGCACGGTGTAGTCCACCTGGGCCTGCTCCAGGCCGGTGATGCGCTGGCACACCGCGTCCACATCGGTGAAGGAATCGGTGAAGTAAATGCCGTCCACCAGTTCCACGTCCTTGGTGAACTCCACCCGGTGGTTGGGGTCGTTTTCATCCTCGTAGGGGGCCTTGATGTCCTCCAGCGTCTGGCGCACCGCGTCGCCGTCGGTGGTCACCGCCACCAGGTCGCCGTCCACATACAGGGCGGTGCCCTCCTGAATGTCCTGGCTGGAGGCCTGCAGAATGGCGTCCGCCATCTGGTTTTCATCCATCACGTCGCCCTGAATGGCCAGGGTGAAGGTGGGCTCCACCTGCCAGGTCTTGCCCTCTTCTGCGCCCACCGAGTCAATGCGCTGCTGCACATCCTCCCGGGCGGTATCAAACACGGTCTCGTTGGCCACATAGCCCACATTCTGCCCGTTTACTTCCACCGCCAGAATGTAGTTGTAGTTCAGCACGGTATGTACGGTAAAGCAGAACACACCGGCCGCGGCCAGCGGCAGCAGGTAGCCCATGGCCCCGCGGGTCAGGGTGCCAAAGCGGGAAGCGCCCCGCCGCATGGCCCGAACCAGTACCTTGGCGGGCGATCCGCCCTCCTGTTTGGCCTGCGCCATCTTCTGGTTCACGCTGCGCGCACCGTTCCACAGGTACACCAGCGGGGCGGCGATCTCATGCCGCACGTGGTTCAGGATGTGCAGTGCCCCCAGGCCGGCCCGGCGGGCCAGCTGGGCCGTTTTATGGGCCAGTGCAAGCGCCCCGTGGCGCACCCCTCTTACAAGCCGGACCAGGGTGTACTCACCCCAGAAGCCGACCTGATACAAAAAGTCACCCAGCCAGGCCACCTGCGTACTGTGATGGAACCACTTGCTGAACCGCTGACGGTAGGGTTCCAAACGCTGGCGCAGGGCGCTGGGCTGTTTTTCTTTCAGCTCCAAAGACGATCTCCTTTCCCAGGTTTTCGGGCCGAAACGCCGGCCCCCCGGTGGGCAAAAGCCGCCGCAGTGCCGCCGGCAAAACCGGTGGACGGGCGCTGCCCTTCTGTTGAATTTTGTGCCGTTCGCCCGCCGGGCCTGTGCGTTCAGGCCGCTGGCCGGGCAAAAAAACCACGTATTTATTATACACCCATGCCTTTTGCAGGCAAGGCAGCTGGTGAAATTTGACGATTTTTTTCACAGCTTTGTCATAGTTTCGCAAAGCGCCGCCATGTCCGGCGGCAGGGGGCAGTCCACCGTCTGCACCCCTTCGGCCCCCGGCGAGGCAAAGGTCATGCGGGCGCAGTGCAGCGCCTGCCGGCCAATGCGCGCCCGGCTTCCGCCGTACAGCTCGTCCCCGGCCAGCGGGCAGCCGATGTGGGCAAAATGCACCCGCAGCTGATGGGTGCGCCCGGTGATGGGCCGGGCCGCCACAAGGCTCAGGCCCTGCCCGGCCGCAAGCACCTGATAGCTGGTTTTGCTTGGCTTGCCCTGCGGGCCCACCTGCCGCAGAATGATGCTGCCCGGCGCCCGGTCAATGGGCGCATCGATCTCCCCCTGAAGCCGGGGCGGCACGCCCTGCAGAACCGCCAGATAGACCTTCTGCACGTTCCGGGCCAGCGCCGCGGCGGCGTAGGCGTTTTTGGCGCACAGCACCAGGCCGCTGGTGTCCCGGTCAATGCGGTTCACCGGGCGGAACACCCCGGTTTCACCCCGCCGCTGCAGCAGGCCCATCCAGGCGTTGGCCAGGGTGCCGTCCGCCGCGTTCAGGGTGGGGTGCACGGTCATGCCCGCAGGCTTGTTGACCAGCGCCGTGTGCTCATCCTCATACACCAGCTCAATGGGCAGGTCCTGGGGCGGCACCGTGGTCTCCTCCTCGGTGGGCAGGGCGAAGCACACCGTCTCCCCCGCTGCCATGCGGTGGTCGGTAAACACGGCCCGGCCGTCCACCAAAAAGCCCTCGCCCCGGTATTTTACCCCCTTGATGAGGCTGGCAGACACCCCCTGCTGGCGCAGAAAGTCCCGCAGGGTCAGCCCTGCTTCTTCCGGCCGGGCGGTGAAATTCAGGCACAGCGGCTGGCCCATGGCGCTCGCCCCTTTCTGCGAAAAACAAGCGGTAAACTTTGCAAAAACAAAATAAGTATAACATATACGGCCATTATTGGCAAATTCCCTGCCGCTTTGCGGTTGCCAAACCGGCGTTTGCGTGGTATAATTCTGCACGGAAAACGAGTGGAACATACGGCGGCGGGGCGGCATTGCGTTCGCTCTGAGGAAAGTCCGGGCTTCACAGGGGCATGGTAACTGCTAACGGCAGCCGGGGGTGACCCCAGGGATAGTGCAACAGAAATAGACCGCCGGGTTTCGGCCCGGCAAGGATGGAAAGGCGAGGTAAGAGCTCACCAGCGCACTGGCGACTTTGCGGCTATGTAAACCCTACCAGAAGCAACCTCCGTATGGGACATATGCGCTGCCCCGCGCGTCCCGGAGAGGGCGTGAGCCTTGCGGTGACGCAAGGACAAGATAGATCGTCGTTTAATACAGAACCCGGCTTACGGTCCGGTCGTTTTCCGCCAAAAGGCCCCTTCCCGCATGGGAAGGGGCCTTTTGGCGTCTTTTTCGATAAAATTTGAGGCTATACCGCATAATTCTAAGTGCCGATACGGCGAGCGAGGTGCGGCAGCTGTTAAGCCAAAATGCTCGATAATACTGGATGTATTATCGAGCATTTTGGCAACGCAGATGTCGCGCCGCAGCCGCCGGAGCGGTGCTTAAACCGTTAGGCGGGAATTGTGCGGTATTGCCTTGATTCAAACCTGGGCCGTGCTGCGGTGCAGCAGGCTGTGGGCCGCGGCAAAAAGGCCCACGGCCAGCAGCGCAAGGCTGCCCCACACCAGGGCCATGCCCAGGCGTGCCCACAGCCATTGTACGGCCTGCAGCTCCCAGTTAAAGCCGATGCAGAGCGCCCAGACCAGCCACAGGATCTTTCCCCCGAAGCGGTTGACCATCGCACCGCCCAGAAATTCCACCGCCAGCAGGCCGAAGAACAGCGCCGGGATGAGCCAAACGGGCATCGCGGCGGCGATCGCCCTGTAATCCGTCAGGGTCAGGTAGGCGGGCACGCCCCGAAGCAGAGGCAGCAGGGTGCTCTCCAGCAGAACCGTGAGCAGCTCCAGCACCAGCATTTCCGCGTTCTGGCACAGGCACAGCCACAATTCGGCGGCCACCATCTGGCGGCGGGTGGCCCCCATCTGAATGCCGATGCCGAACTCGGTGGTAAAGCGCACCGCTCCGAACACCACCATCAGCAGCGGCCCGGCGGTCAGCCCGAACAGGCTGGCCATGGGGATGAGCGCCCCCTCTTCGCTGAGCAGCGGGCACACGATCGCCTCGATCACCGCGATGATCAGGAACGCCGCGCCCCACACCAGGGCGATCCAGCGGAAGTCCTCCTGCTGAAGCCAGAGCTGCCGCAGCAAAAACGATTTTTGTTTCATAAACGTCACCTCCGCACCACCATCCGGGCCACCTTGCTGCGGAACCAGACGGCCGTGCCGGCCGCCAGCAGCAGGCTGGCTGCCACCAGAACCGGCCGGGCCTGCACCAGCGCAAGGCTCGGCTCCTCATAGCCCAGGAACAGTGCCCCGATCAGGAATGCAAGCGCCGCCAGCGGCACCGCGATCACCGCCGCCACCAGATACCAGAGGTGTCTGGTGCGCCCCAGCAGCAGCCCCAGCTGGCACAAAAACAGCAGCAGGGCAAACAGCAGCGGCAGGCTGGCCGTGAACTGGCTGCTGAAGTTCAGCTCTTCCGGCGGAAGGATCTGATGGGCCAGCCGGTCACCGGCCATGCACACAGCCAGCATCACCAGCGCATACAGCAGCGTGGCCGTCTCCAGCCCGCGGAAGATCTCCCGCCGGGCGGCCCCGAAGCACAGGGCCTCCTCCGCGTAGCTGCGGCTCAGCGTGTAGGGCATGATCAGGCTCAGCAGCAGCACCATAAAGGGAGCGGACGCCAGGTAGGTGCTGAACAGGCCCGCACTGCTGTTCCGGATCTCCAGCAGCGCCCCCACCGCAAAGCCCGCACAGGCCGCGGCGATCACACCCACAGCCTGAAGATACCACAGGCTGAAATAGCGCAGGGTCTTATTCATGGTTCAGCACCTCCCCATGGCCGCACAGGGCCACAAACACCTTCTGCAGGTTCAATGCCCCGGCGTCCAGCTCGGCCGGCAGGGCGGCCAGCTGTTCCGGCGTGCCCCGCACAACGCAGCTCAGGCGGCGGCCAAGGGTCTCTCTGCTCAGCACCTTCAGCCCGGTGCAGGCCGCTTCCACCGCCTCGGCGGGGCCATCCACCAGCCGGAACTGCTCCAGCAGGCTGTCGGTGGGGGTGTTTTCCAGCACCTTGCCCTCGTCCAGAATCACGACCCGCTCAAACACGCCGTTGGTCTCGTCCAGAATGTGGGTGGACACCACAAACGTGCGGCCGGTCTCGCCGTAGTCCTCCAGCAGCAGCTGGTAAAACCGCTCCCGGGCCACCACGTCCAGGCCCGCCACCGGCTCATCCAAAAACGTAAAGGGGGCGCGGCTGGCCAGCGCCAGCGTGATGGTGACCATGCTCATCATGCCCTTGCTCAGCTTGTCCACCCGGGTTTTGCGCTCTTGGTCCAGCCCGAATTCCTTCAGCAGCCGCTCGGCGTAGGGCTCGTCCCAGTTGGGGTAATAGATGGCCGCCGCCCGCAGGTAGTCCTTCACCCGCAGGGCGTTGGCCCCGCCGGTTTTCAGGGCGGGGCTCAACTCCCGGGCAAAGCACAGCTGGTCCAGCGCATGGCGGTTCTCCCACACCGGTTCGCCGCCAAGCGTCACGTTCCCTTCGTCCCAGGTGTTCTGCGCCGTGAGAATGCTCAGCAGCGTGGTTTTTCCGGCCCCGTTGCGGCCGATCAGCCCGTAAATGCAGCCGGGCAGCAGCTCCAGGTCCAGCCCGCGCAGCACGTCCTTTTTGCCGTAGCTCTTGCACAGTCGGGTTGCTTTCAACGTTTCTTCGCTCATTGCTTTACCTCCTCGGCGGCACGGGCCACCATCTCATTCAGCTGCTGCACCGTCAGCCCCAGGCCGGCGGCTTCTTTTACCATGGGGCATACAAAGCGCTTGTAAAAGGCGGCCTGGCGGCTGGCCCGCACGGCCTGCCCCGCCCCCGGCGCCACAAACATGCCGATGCCCCGCCGCTTGTACAAAATGCCCTGCTCCACCAGCAGGTTGATGCCCTTGGCTGCGGTGGCCGGGTTAATGCGCAATGCCCGCGCCAGTTCGTTGGTGCTGGGCACCTGCTCTTCCTCCCGGTAAATCCCCCGCAGGATGTCATCCTCGATCATATGGGCGATTTGAAGGTAAATCGCCCCCTGATCGCTCAATGTTTCGTTCACGTCCGCGCCTCCCTTGTTGGTTCATTACTTATGTAACTAACCATACCACTAACTCAGTCCTTTTGCAAGGGGGGAATTAAAATTTCCCAAGATAATTTTCGGTAAATGAAACGGGCCTGCCCCCAACCGGGCAGACCCGTTCGCTTTGCTTATTTTCAGGCAAGCCCCAGCACCGCCCGCAGCACCAGCAGGGTGATCACCCCCGGCGCGCCCAGCACCACGCTTGCGTAGGCGGCGGCATAGTTCAGGGTCAGCGTTACGCCGGTGTAGCTGCCCAGCAGGTTCACCGCTCCCAGCGCCCCCAGGCCGCAGAATGCCCCGGCCAGCACCCGCGCCGCCGGGTGGTTCTGGCGGCTGGCGGCCCAGGCCACGCACACCAGCCCCACCGCCGCCAGAACCGCCCACACCCCGTTCACAGAATGGCCCGCAGCCCCAGGGCACGGGCCTTGCGCTGTAAGTAACGGTAGCGGCACAGCAGGGCGCTGCGCTCATAAATGCGCTGTTCCACCAGTTCCGGCTCGGTTTCCAGGTCAAACAGCAGCTGGTTGCGGCGCATCTCGGCCAGGCAGTCCCGCAGTTCCTGTTCCAGGGTCGGGCGGTAGCGCTCCAGTTCCGGGTCCAGCGGCTCGTCCCGGCGGGGACGTTTCAGGGCAGCAAACTTCATTGGGTTTTCCCACTCCTTCAACGTGTTTTTCCCATGCATATGCAGCCCCCGGCGCCGGTATGCCGCCGCAATTAAAAAAGGCCGCCCGGCCTCTCCGTCTGGAGAAGCCGAACAGCCTTGATTCTTCCTGATTATTTTCGTGGGTTCCGGCGCTTACTCGTTGCTCTCGCCCGCCAGAATGAAGTCGATCTTGCCCAGGGCCACGTCGGTCTTGGCGACCTGCACGCGCACTTCGTCGCCCAGGCTCCAGCTCTTGCCGGTGCGGGGGTCTGCAAAGCGCATGCCCTCGATCAGCTCGGGCTTGTCTTCGCACAGGTGGCTCACATGCACCAGGCCCTCCACGGTGTTGGGCAGCTCCACATAAATGCCGTGGGGCGCCACGCCGGACACCACGCCCGTAAACACCTGGCCCAGCTTGCTGCGCATGAACTCGGCCTTGTAGCAGTCCTCGGTGCTGCGCTCCACATGCAGGGCTTCCACCTCGCGGGCGCTGGCCTGGGTGCAGGCCTCGGCCGCAAAGGTCTCATAGCGGCGGGTCAGCAGCTCCGGCTCTTCCCCGGCCACCAGGTCGCTGAGAATGCGGTGAATGGCCAGGTCGGGATAGCGGCGGATGGGGCTGGTGAAGTGGGTGTAATCGCTCAGCGCCAGACCGAAATGGCCCTTGGGGTCCGGCTCATACTTGGCCTTGCCCATGCTGCGCAGAATGCTGGTGTGCACGCAGCGCTCCAGCGGAGTGCCGCGGGTCTCGTCCAGCAGCTTGGCCAGCTCCTGCTGGGTGGGGGTCTCGCCCGCAAAGTGGGCGTTCAGGTTGCAGGCGGTGAGGATGTTCTTCAGGCGGTCCAGCTTTTCGGCTTCGGGGGCCTGATGGGTGCGGTAGACGAAGGGCACCCGGCTGGTGCGGCCCTTGTTGGCGGCGCACTGGTTGGCCAGCAGCATGCACTCCTCAATGATGGCCTCGGTCAGGCCGCGCTCATGGGGCCGCACGTCCACGCAGACGCCGTTCTCATCCAGCACCAGCTGGCTTTCGCCGCTCTCGATCTCCATGCCGCCCCGGGCACGGCGGGCAGCGGTGCGCAGTTCGTACAGCTCCTTCAGCAGGGGCAGCTGGCCCAGAACGCCGGCCGCCTCGTACTTCTGGCGCACTTCGGCAGTCTCGGTGCCGTCGTAAATGCTGTTCAGCTCGCTGTACACGCCCTTCACCCGGCTGCGGATGACGGTTTTCACGAAGCGGTAATCCTGCACATCGCCCTTGGCGTCCAGCTTCATCAGGCAGCTGAAGGCCAGGCGAACCACCTGGGGGTTCAGGCTGCAGATGCCGTTGGACAGCTGCCGCGGCAGCATGGGAATGACCTGATCGGCGTAATACACGGACGTGCCGCGCTGGAAGGCTTCCTTGTCCAGCTCGCTGTCCGGGGTGACGTAGTGGCTCACGTCCGCAATGTGAACGCCCAGCTCGTAGCCGTCGCCCACCTTGGCCAGGCTCACCGCGTCGTCAATGTCCTTGGTGGAGGCCGAGTCGATGGTGAAGATGGGCAGAGCGCGCAGGTCCAGGCGGCCCTTCATGTCCTCTTCCCGCACCTCAGCGCCCTCCAGCTGAACGGCTTCCGCCTTCACGGCATCGGGGAAGTGCTTGGTCAGGCCATGGGCATACAGAATGGCCTTGGCGCAGCGCTTGGCCTCGTCGGCGCTGCCGAAGCGCATGGCCACACCCACGCGGTGCTCCTCGTGGCGGCTGCCGCGGCTCAGGATCTCCACCGCGGCCTTCTCGCCCACCTCTACGCCGCCGTCGGCGCTCTTCTTGATGAACAGCTTCACGGCCGGGCAGGCGTCCGGCTCCAGATACAGGCGGTCGCCGCCCTCTTCCTTGCGCACGGTGCCCACAAAGGTGTTCTTCTCTTCGGTGATGTAGGCGACTTCGCCCTCATCGCTGCCCTCCACACGGGGGTGCTCAAACTTGTGCACCAGCACCTTGTCGCCGGGCATGGCGCCCTTCAGGCTGCGGCCGGGGATGAAGATGTCGCCGGACAGGTCCTCCCGCATGGCAAAGCCGAAGGTGCGGCCCAGCTTCACAATGGTGCAGGGGATGCAGTCCTCGGGCTTCGGGGGGGCAACCGCCGGGTCGCCGGGCAGGTAGTAGGTGCCCATTTTCTGCACCAGCTTGCCCTCGCGCACCAGGTTGTTCAGCTCCCACATCACCTTGCGCTCCACGCCCACACGCTCCTGAATATCCCGCAGGCGGCGGGGGCGCTTCTCCACTTCTTTCAAAATTTTGCTTCTGATGGACATAATCTGCTTGTTCTCCTCTTTCGCTTCCCGGCTGCACGCTTCCTCTTCGGGTGCAGCCACCACCGCCGGGCAACCCGGCAAACATTTCCCATTCCGGCAGGCCACGCTGCCGGGGCGGCCCCAGTGCCGCCCGTTGTTTCACTGGTTTCTCGGGCCGCCCGCCGGGCGCCCCACATAGAAAAAAGCCCGCAGAACTGCGGGCTTTTCTTGCTTTGTTTAGCCCAGACGGACGCTGAGCACGCTGACCAGCAGGGTGACAGCCACAAACACGATGCCACAGATCTTGGTCAGTTTGGCCATTTTGGCGTCGTTGCTGCGGCTGCGGCCGGCGCTCATGGTGTCGCTGCTGCCCATGATGGCACCCGACAGGCCGTTGCTCTTGTTTTCCTGCGCGCCGGTGAGCACGATGATGGCCAGGGCCACCAGCACCAGAATCACGCCGCAGATGATCTCAAAGATATTCATAGTGTGAACGCTCCTCCACTGATTATACACGTTATGCGTTGTTATCATACCATAACAAGGGGTCAATTGCAAGCACAATTTCGCCTTGCCGGGCAGTTTTTCGTTGGTTTTTGCCCCTCAGCCCAGGGTGAGCTGCTCGGCGGTGTCCTCGCCGCGGATCAGCGCCCCGGCGGCGGGCAGCGTGCGCACCCGGTAGCGATGGGGGTCGGCCAGCTCCAGCGTCTCGGCGGGGCCGACCCAGGTAATGTGCTGGTTGCGCTTCAGCGTGATCACGGCCAC
>Ga0129310_1000243_pt1 | contig 74077 bp, 62 predicted proteins | sample Go1ome_2_FD_94433 | JGI IMG/M metagenome (GOLD analysis project Ga0129310, IMG submission 94433) | Western lowland gorrila individual fecal microbial communities from Wisconsin, USA - Go1022A metagenome | ecosystem: Host-associated > Mammals > Digestive system > Large intestine > Fecal | place...
TAGGTATTATCTACCACTTAATTTTAGATATTTCACCTGTCTACTTGACAAGGGGCATATCATGGTTACTAATGGGGTGGCTATTGTTGTAATAAGATTCAGTTATTAAGGGTCACAAGATGGTAGATATTTTCATATTATGTAGTATACGAAAGGAACAAGGAGAATTTTTGTGGAATCTCGTTGCAATAATATGAATACCTGCAACAACCGCTGCAACCGTTCAAATGCGTATCCGCCAAACATCAACCGCAGCTGCGGTCGTCGTACCATTCAGGATACCAATCAGCGCAGAATGGATGTGGAATGTGTCTGCAAGGTAACACCACGCAAGAACTGTTATAAGGACGATCCGATGACACAGTTAGGAAATGAATTTCCTCCGGTTATGGCATATGTTCCATGGCAGCAGTGGGGGGAATTATATGATCCTGACTGCGGCTTAATGCAGGGTACAATCTTCAAAGATCTGAACTATATATTCTGTGGAGTGAGGTGCTGATATGGAAAATATGTGTAAAGCTGATTTATTAAAATTTATACAAAGCACAAACTTTGCAGTGATCGAGATGGGCTTATATTTAGACACCCATACCGAGTGCCCATGTGCATTGGAAACCTATCATGATTATCACAAAACACTTTCGAAGGCCGTTCATATATACGAAAAGAAATATGGTCCGCTGACAATATATGGAGTTAATTGCGATACGGACTGGAACTGGGTTGACGAACCATGGCCATGGCAGAAAGGATGTGATTGCTAATGTGGACTTATATTAAAATGTTAGAATATCCGGTAAATATCAAAACAACAAATGCCAAACTCGCTATGGCAATCATGAGCCAGCTTGGTGGTCCTGATGGTGAAAAAGGAGCTTCTACCCGGTATCTGTCACAGCGCTATGCTATGCCGGATAAGCGGGTGATTGGTGTATTAACAGACATTGGCACTGAGGAACTTGGTCACGAAGAAATGGTATCGACCATTATCACCCAGTTGACAAAGAATCTGACCATGAAAGAAATTGAGGAGTCCGGCTTCTATCAATATTATGTGGATCACACAGCCGGAATCTGGCCACAGGCCGCAAACGGAACTCCTTTCTCTACTGCAACACTGCAATCAACAGGTGATGCTATCACTGATCTGCACGAAGATCTTGCAGCAGAGCAAAAGGCACGTCTGACGTATGATAACATCCTGCGTTTGTGTAAAGATGAACCAGATGTCTATGATGCTATTAAATTCCTGCGTGCCCGTGAGATGGTTCATTACCAGCGATTCGGCGAAAGTCTGCGATTAATTCAGGATGATTTAGACTCCAAGAATTTCTACGCATTTAATGCCGGATTCGATAAGAAAGCAACCTGTTTATAAGATATAATGATAACAATTCACTTGTTTGCAAGGGTGAATTGTTGAATGTGATCATGAGCTATGCTCATGATATAATATGTGCGGCATCACTGGCTTTAGCTAGTGGTGCCAATTTTTCTTTGCTGGAAAAAGAATCCGAATGTAAGAAAAAGAGACCGCCAAAGACGGTCTCGGAATAGCTGAATGGAAAAAGAACTTTTCTCATTTTATAAATTGAAAGAATATCAATTGCAGCTATTATTGGTAGAATTGGATAAACAACGTCGCTGTAGATCTATATATATTATACATTACATGAGGTATCTTATCAATTCCCCCAGTACAAGCCTTTTTGCCCAAAAGGCTTGCGTGAGGTTACTTTTTGACTGCATTACGAGCGTATGAAGTATCTACTAATTGATCATATGGAACACGATGATCCAATTCGCCGGCATCAGATAGGATATTTTGCAACAGATCGAAGCTACTTTCTTCAAAGACAAGATTATCTTTCCATGTGTCCTGATTGTAATAACGGGTTACAATCGTTTCAATTGTATCAATGTCGGTTTCTTCAAACTGTGGTGCAATCACTTCGGCAATCTCCGCCGGTGTGTGGGTATTGACATATTCCATGCCCTTTTGAAGGGCGTTTGTGAAACTCTGGATCAATTTCTCATTTTCGGTCAGATAACTTTTGGTTGTGCAGTAAGAGGTGTATGGTACATAACCGGAATCTACACCTAAGGATGCAACAACATAGCCTTCTTTGGCACTTTCTAAGGCGGTGGCAGAAGGCTCAAATTCTACTGTGAAATCGCCTTGCCCCCCGGAAAATGCAGCAGCGGTGCTGCCAAAGTCAATACTTTGGTCGATAGATAAATCGGTTGCAGGATCAATGCCATTTTTATTCAGTATATATTCGAATACCATTTCCGGCATGCCACCTTTCCGACCACCAAGAACGTCTTTTCCTTTTAACATATCCCAGGTAAAGTTGTCGATTGGTTCACGGGCAACCAGAAAATTACCGGCACGCTGAGTCAATTGTGCAAAGTTGACGGCATAATCAGAGGCCCCTTCACTATAGAGATAGACAGAGGATTCTGCTCCCATGAATCCGATATCAGCTTCGCCGGCAACCAGGGCAGACATGGTTTTGTCAGCTCCGAAGCCGGTTACAAGTTCTAAGTCGATGCCTTCCTCCTTAAAGTAACCGTTTTCGATAGCAACATATTGTGGAGCGTAGAAAATGGAATGAGCCACCTCATTTAATGTTAATTTGGTTAAATGACTGTCCTTTTTCCCACAGGCAGCAAGTGTGAATATCATGACGGCTGCAAGAAGGGGTGCCACACATGTTTTTATAATATGGGTTCGTTTCATGGATTGATTTCTCCAAACACTTTTTTAGTAGTATATTCTAAGTAGAAAGTAAATGTTCGACAGCTTTTTGAATTTTGGTGGAATTGCGTGTGAAATGGAATCTGCAAGTTGAAGTTCCGGTAGAAGTTTGATATACTAAATATAATTGTAGGGTTTTAAGAATTTATATGATTGGGAGGATGTCCTTTATGAATAACAATGGACTAATGATGCAGTATTTTGAGTGGTACCTGCCAGAGGATCACAGTCTTTGGAAACGGGTGATGGAAGAGGCGCCAAAGTTAAAGACATTAGGAGTCAGTTCTTTGTGGCTTCCACCGGCATATAAGGGAGCAGCCGGGGATAAAGATGTAGGATATGGGGCATATGATCTGTATGATTTAGGTGAGTTTAACCAGAAGGGAAGTATTCCAACGAAGTATGGAACAAAGAAAGAATACATTGAGATGGTTCAAGCTATTCAGAAAAAAGGAATGGATATCTATGCCGATATTGTCCTGAATCATAAGATTGGCGCAGATGAGACGGAATACGTGAAGGCAGAAGAATTCAATGCGACCAGCCGGAATCAGATGGTTGGGGATGAGAAGACAATTTGCGGATGGACAAAGTTTACATTTCCGGGAAGAAAGGGAAAGTATTCTGACTTTACATGGAATTGGACACATTTTGATGGAATTGACTGGGATCAGCAGGCTACCAAAAATGCAATCTATCGTTTTGTAGGTAAGACATGGGATGAAGCGGTAGATGATGAGAATGGCAATTACGATTATCTGATGGGTGCAGATCTTGACTTTGAGAATCCGGAAGTACGGGATGAGTTATATCGCTGGGGCGCATGGTATTTGAAGATGACTGGTGTGAACGGATTGCGATTGGATGCAGTGAAGCATATTGGATATTTTTTCTATCGGGACTGGCTGCCGGCAATGCGGGAAGCTTGTGGACGGGAATTGTTTTGTGTTGGTGAATATTGGCATTGGGATGTGAATCGTTTAGAGAAGTATTTAGAGAACGTCAATTATGAGATGTCTTTATTTGATGTGCCGTTACATATGCATTTTCATGATGCGTCTAAGGCACATGGTGATTACAATATGGCAACGATTTTGAATGATACGCTGGTATCGAGACATCCGATTCAAGCGGTAACATTTGTAGATAATCATGACACACAGCCGGGGCAGGCGTTGCAATCCTGGGTGGAAGATTGGTTCAAGCCACATGCCTATGCAATCACATTATTACGGCAGGATGGATATCCATGTATGTTTTATGGGGATTATTATGGAATTCCACATGATAATATAGCACCGAAGAAGGCATTACTGAATAAGATGATGAAGATTCGGAAGCGTCTTGCCTATGGAACGGAACATGATTATTTTGATGACTACAATGTTGTAGGTTGGACAAGAGAAGGCGATGCAGAACATAAGAATTCCGGAATTGCGGTTGTGATGTCGGATAGTACAGGAGGCAGTAAACGTATGTATGTTGGCAGACAGTTTGCCGGACAGTTCTTTAAGGATGCCTTGGGTAATGCAAAGTATAATATCAGAATTGATGAAGACGGCTGTGGTGATTTCTATGTGAACCGTGAGACGGTATCCATCTGGATCAATGAGGCAGTGAAGTTATAGAAAATAACTTGCGTTCAAAAGATATCTATAATATAATGATAACACTTTAATACAGTAAAGAATTACAGAAGAAAAGAAATTATAGTATATATGGATGGAGTGCAGATTATGGGGAAGACAATTAGAACCAAAGCGGTAAGTGAGATGTTTCAGGCTATCCTTACATTGCAGGAAGAGGAAGAATGTTATAAGTTTTTTGAAGATGTATGTACGGTGAATGAAGTGTTGTCATTAGCACAGCGCTTCGAAGTAGCAAAGATGCTTACACAGGGGCATACCTATATGGAAGTGGCGGAACAGACCGGTGCATCTACAGCAACGATTGCCAGAGTGAATCGCTCCCTTAATTATGGTGGGGAAGGCTATGAGATGGTTTTTGGAAGAATGAAGGATAAAGGTCTGATGGAGTGATTGGATAAGAAGTGTAGGGAAGATATAAGATGGGACTGATGCAGTGTGCATCAGTCCCATCTGTATTTCTAAGATTCTTTTTTTGCCTGCTTTTCTTTCTGTCTGGCAAGTTCCTTTGCCTCCTTACGTTCTGCTTTGGTTGGAACAGGGGGCTGCATGGAATCGATTAATCGTTCGATTAACTGCTTTTTAGCATAGATATCATAACTTAACATAGTGATCATGGCGAAAGTCTTCAAATAATCATCGCTGTCGGGAAATTGATCTTCTGCAATCCGGCATACTTCATCAATGTTGCTACGGAGCTTGATCCCATATTGCTGTTCTAATTCAAATAGGTCACGATAGATATCGCTCATTGTTCTGCCCGACTGTGTATGAAAATAGGAATCCGTCATAGGTGCTAACAGATTCTGAATATCACTGATTGACAAAAAATTCTTCAGATAATAAATATAGATCAAAAGAATAATGTGATCTTTGGAGTATTTTTTCTTATCAGATGGTGGTAACAGGTTATTCTTCGAATAATTGTTGATCATCGTTTTTGTAAGGATCTTATCCTCCGGTTGCCGTTTGTTGCCGGCTAATTGTTTATCCATAAAGGTTGTGATCTGATCCATATATAATTCAATGGCAGGAATATCGTCTGGATAGATATAATCAAGTTGTATCCATTCTTTTACCTGATCTGTTATCTCTTTAAAGGAATATGTTCTCATAGATGCCCTCGCTTATCTGAATCTGGTGATTCTGTTAAATAATCTTATCTATGTTACAGTATATAGTTTTTAATACTATATTGCAAGCTCATTTTTAGAAAATCTACATTATGATTTCCTGACAATGTGTTTCATGATATAGCTTGCGGTGGAAGCATTGTTCATTGTGTAAATGTGGATACCATCCACATCATTGGCAATCAGATCATTAATCTGATTAATGGCATAATCTAATCCTGCCTTTCGCAGATCTTCCGGACTTTCGGCATATTTGGCGACCATGCTGCTTAATGCCGGTGGAACGGAAGTACCCGATAGCGATACACTGGTACCTAGTTGCCTGGCAGAAGTAATTGGCATGATTCCGGCTGAAATCGGAATATGGATGCCCTTCTTATCAGCCAGTTCGCGAAATTCGTAGAATTTTTCATTGTTAAAAAACATCTGTGTTAATAAGAAATTAACACCGGCGTCTACTTTTTCTTTGAGATAGTGAAGGTCATCAGCACGATTCGCGGATTCCGGGTGGATCTCTGGGTAGCAGGCAGCCGCAACACATAGATCGGAATGGGAATGAATAACCTTGATAATATCGCAGGCATGCAGGAATGTGCGACTATTGTAATCTTCATCACACATATCTCTTGGGCGGTCACCGCGAAGTGCTAATACATTGCATACACCTTTTTGGCGAAGTCCGTCTAGAAAATGGAGCAGAGTATCCTGATTCATAGAGACGGCTGTCATGTGGGCGATCGCTTCAATCTCACATATATTCTGGATGTAAGATGCAATGGTTGCAGTTTTTTTCGAGTTACTTCCACCGGCGCCATACGTTACACTGATAAAATCAGGAGCTAAAGTTTTTAATTGATCCAAAGTTCTATAAATATCGTAAATGTCATCATTTCTCTTTGGAGGAAATACCTCAAAAGAGAATACGGTTTTCCCTTTTTGGTAAATGTCTTTGATCATAATTACAAGCCTTCTTTCGTATTAGTATGTAAGCCTAGTATAGCATAAGGAGACTAGTCGGGCAAAACAAAACATATATTCGAAAAATGTTTCCAAATACATTGCACAGCGTATATAAATCATGTATACTGAACAGATAGAAATGACAGTGAAATATAAGATTAGAAATATGAGGTATATCAGATATGAATGGACTAAATGATAAGCAGGGCGAAGCGGTACAATGCACGGAGGGACCGGTGTTGCTGTTAGCAGGTGCAGGAAGCGGTAAGACAAGGGTATTGACACATCGGATTGCCTATCTGATTGATCAGGGGATTAACCCATATCATATATTGGCAATTACATTTACGAATAAGGCAGCGGGAGAGATGCGAGACCGTGTAGATCAGATCGTGTCTTATGGAGCGGAAAGTGTCTGGGTATCTACGTTTCATGCATTATGTGTGCGTATATTACGACGGTATATTGATCGGTTAGAATATGAGAACAATTTTACAATTTATGATGGTGATGACCAAAAGGCAGTGATTAAGACTTGTCTGAAGAAGCTGAACATGGATCCGAAACAGTATCCGGAGCGTATGATGATGGCAGAGATATCCAAAGCGAAGGAACGCTTTGTGTCACCACAGGAATATGACAGAGAGGCAAGCGGACAATTCCGAAAGATGCAGATTGCCAAGGTATATAATGAATATCAGCAACGGTTGAAACAGAATAATGCGTTAGATTTTGATGATCTTCTGTATAAGACTGTGGAATTATTTCAGTTTCATCCGGATGTGTTAGAACAGTATCAGGAACGGTTTCAGTATATTATGGTAGATGAGTACCAGGATACGAACCACATTCAGTTTCTGCTGATCAAGCAGTTAGCGGCAAAGTATCGGAATCTGTGTGTGGTAGGAGATGATGACCAGTCTATCTATAAGTTCCGGGGAGCCAATATTTACAATATTTTGAATTTTGAGGAAGAATATCCGGAGGCGAAAGTGATCAAGTTAGAGCAGAATTACCGTTCGACTGCGAATATCCTGAAGGCTGCCAATGGTGTGATTGCGAACAATGAGGGCAGAAAGGAAAAAGCACTGTGGACGAAGGCAGAAGAAGGAGACAAGGTGCATTTCTCTTTATATGATACGGAATATCAGGAAGCGGAAGGCGTAGTGAAGGAGATATCCCGACAGCATAAGAATGAGAATCGTGCATATAATTATTTTGCAATTTTGTATCGTACCAATGCCCAGTCCCGTATTTTTGAGGAGAAGCTGTTAATGCATAATATTCCATATAAGATTATTGGAGGTCAGAACTTCTACGGAAGACGGGAAGTAAAGGATATGATCTGTTACCTTAAGGTGATTGAGAATGGAATGGATGATATGTCAGTGCGGCGAGTTGTTAATGTTCCTAAGCGAGGTATTGGTGCAACCAGTATTGACAAGATGCAGGCATATGCGGATACCTATGAGATGAGTCTGTTAGATGCGATGTTTGAAGCATCGAATGTGCCGGGGCTTAACCGTGCAGCGGCGAAAGTGGAAACTTTTACAAATCTGATATTGGATTTTCGGGATATGTTGAAAGAAGGGGTATTCTTAAGCGAATTGTATGATGCTGTATTGGAAAAGACCGGGTATTGGGAAGAATTGCTGGCAGAGAAGACAGATGAAGCAGAGGCAAGAATGGAGAATCTGACAGAGCTGAAGAACAAGATTGTAAAGTACGAACAGGAGGCAGAACATCCGGATCTTGCAGGCCTGTTGGAGGAGATCGCATTAGTTGCAGAAGTGGACAATGTGGAAGAGTCAGAAGAGAAGGTTCTGTTAATGACATTACATAGTGCAAAGGGGCTTGAATTCCCTTGTGTATTTTTAGGAGGCATGGAGGATCGCCTGTTTCCAAGTGGTATGGCATTGAATTCGGACGATCCTGATGCAATAGAAGAAGAACGAAGACTTTGCTATGTGGGAATTACAAGGGCTAGGGAACAACTATATTTAAGTGCAGCCAGACAACGTATGATGCATGGCAGGACAGATTACAATCCGGTTTCAAGATTTGTCAAAGAGATACCGAAAGATGTGATCACTATGAATGGGAATGGTTCTTTTGCAGTGCGAAGACAGGAACAGGCTGCACACGAGGCAAGAGAAAGCCTGAACCGGAAGAGTGCCAGTGTAACAGGCAGGCCATATTCTTTTTCAACTACAGGTGAGCAGCCGGCATTTGGTAAGGAATTCAAAGTTGAACGTCTGCAGATTGATTATGGAGTAGGTGATCGGGTGCGGCATGTTAAGTTTGGAGAGGGAACGGTGACGGAGTTGGTATCCGGTGGCAAAGACTATGAAGTGACGGTGGAATTTGACAAGGTGGGAGTAAAGAGAATGTTTGCTTCCTTTGCCAAATTGAAAAAATTGTCAGATGCTTAAGAAAAAAGTTACCAAATTCTTAAGAAAATAATATAGAAAATTCACATATTTTTTATAGTAAAGTTGATGAAATTATGGTATACTAACGTTACGCAATAAGCTATAAGAACGGAAAGGAAGGTATGAGAATTATGAAGAATTTAGATGATTTAATCAATGCAGCGAAGATTCAGGAACTTATCAAGAGAGAGGATCCGCAGGAGAAAGCAACCAGAAGAATTTTATGGGTGTTTGCTGTTATCGGTGCGATTACAGCAGTCGCAGGAATTGCATATGCAGTATATAGCTATTTGACACCGGATTATTTAGATGATTTTGATGATGACTTTGACGATGATTTTGATGATGACTTCTTCGATGATGAGGAGGGTACTAAACCGGCAGCTAAGGAATCCGAATCAACAGAAGCATAAAAGATTCAGATACGAAAGCGTAGAGGAAAGAACTGTTGCGATGCAATGGTTCTTTCGTTTTGCTGTTTATATTTAAGAATGCGAAAGGATTAACGACAATGTTATCAATTATATTGCCTACATATAATGAGGAAGGAAATATTGAGAATGCTTATCATCGTATTAAGGAAGTGTTAGCACCGAATCATATTGATTTTGAACTGGTGTTTGTCAATGACGGCTCAAAGGATCGCAGTTTTGATAAGATAAGAGAATTGGCAGATATGGTTACAGACGCAAAGATTCTTGGATTATCCTTTTCGAGGAATTTTGGAAAAGAGGCAGCTATTTTTGCGGGGTTGTCACATGCGACCGGAGATGTGTGTGCAGTGATGGACTGCGATATGCAACATCCGCCAGAGACGTTAGTTGAGATGTACGATCTGTGGCAACAGGGATTTGAGATTATCGAAGGGGTAAAGCATAGCAGAGGAAAAGAAAATATATTGTATAAAAGCTTTGCCAAATTGTTCTACAAATTGATCAGCCGGTCAACGGGCATTGAGATGTATCGTTCTTCTGATTTCAAGATGTTAGATCGGAAAGTAGTGGACGAATATGTGAAACTTCCCGAACGGAATATTTTCTTCCGGGCTTTGTCTTCCTGGTTAGGTTATAAGAGTGCAATCGTGGAGTTTGATGTACAGGAACGTACTTCGGGCACGACAAAATGGTCTGTGAAATCACTTGTGAAATATGCGATTGGAAGTATCTGTTCGTTTACAACAGCGCCAATGCAGCTGATTACCTTTTCGGGGGTTATATTCTTTTTATTTGCACTTGTATTGGGAATCCAGTCGATTGCAAAATGGATATCAGGTAATGCATTAGAAGGCTTCACAACTGTGATCCTGTTGTTACTTATTACCGGAAGTTTAATTATGATCAGTCTTGGAATTATTGGATACTATTTGGCACGGATCTATGAGGAGATCAAGGGAAGACCAAGATGCATTGTGGATGAAGTGGTTAAGAATGGATAAGAAAATGCATTTTCTGTTATGTTGTTTCTGATAGGATAAAATTTTTTTAAAAAAGTTGAAAAAAAGACTTTACAAATAGAAAATTATTTGTTAATATAACAACCGTGCTGTTTGAAAAGTATCAACACACTTGCTTACAGAGTAAGAAAACTTCAAAAAAAGTTGAAAATAATGGTTGACAAGTCAAACACATTTTGATATAGTAGTTGTTGCGTCAGCAATGACACCGTGAAAACGGGGTGTGGCTCAGCTTGGCTAGAGCGCTTGATTTGGGATCAAGAGGTCGCAGGTTCGAATCCTGTCACCCCGACTTTTCAACTAACATGCGGGTGTAGTTCAATGGTAGAACACTAGCCTTCCAAGCTAGATACGTGGGTTCGATTCCCATCACCCGCTTTTGTTACGCAATTAGGCGTAATGTGTGTTCGTAGCTCAGCTGGATAGAGCAACGGCCTTCTAAGCCGTGGGTCGGGGGTTCGAATCCCTTCGAGCACGCTCATGGTGGGTATAGCGCAGTTGGTTAGCGCGCCAGATTGTGGCTCTGGAGGCCCAGGGTTCGAATCCCTGTATCCACCTTCATTACCGGAGGTAATGCAGTGAGTACTGGGGTATCGCCAAGCGGTAAGGCACAGGACTTTGACTCCTGCATTCGCTGGTTCGAATCCAGCTACCCCAGCTAGGTAGCAAGATTTAATTATATAATATAGTATGGAGCACTAGCTCAGTCGGTAGAGCACCTGACTTTTAATCAGGTTGTCGGGGGTTCGAATCCCCCGTGCTTCACTAGAAGGAAGCAGGAATGCTTCTTTTCTTATTTCATGCAGCATGCGGATGTGGCGGAACTGGCAGACGCGCTAGACTTAGGATCTAGTGGGAGACCGTGCAGGTTCAATTCCTGTCATCCGCACTGATAAAAAAGCGAGACACTTATGTGTCTCGTTTTTTTATGGAGCGAACGTCCCCCTTGAACCTGCCGGTTCAATGTCTCCGCTTCGCTCCGGTCGGCGCAGAGCCAACGTCCACAGGACGTTGTGCGCCCTGTCATCCGCGGTAAAATCTCTGGTTTTTTCAAAATTCTGCTACTTTTGTGCTACTTTTTGTTGACCTATCGGTATATTTTGTTATAATATACTTAACAAGGCAGCCGGAGGGTGAGTGCACTTCACCCGATCTGGCGAAATTTCTACAACTATTAAGAAATAGTCGTCCTAAACTTTACCAGAGAACAGGACGGCTATTTCTTATTTTTCATATCAAGGATTTCAATTATCACAAGTACCGTAGTAAGTATGATCATGAATTCTTCGTATGTACTCATAAGCATCATCCTTTCTGTAAGGCTCAGAGCGGATGAAAAGCACGTCCCCGGCTACCCGGTTAAATATGTTATTTTGTTTGACTTTGTTATATATTTTGCTATAATATACTTAACAAGACAGCCGAGCGATAGATTAAGCCTATCCGTTCGGTAAATATGCACTAAGAATAGCGCCTTACTTTACCAGAGCAGGGGCGCTATTTCTTATTTTTCAGATCAAGAATTTCTACAATCAGTAGTCCTATGGTCAAAAGAACCATAAATTCCTCATATGTACTCATAAGGCACCACTCCTTTCACAAGACTAGAACGGAATGGCACAAACACCCCTCAGCTGTCCGGTTAAATATGTTATTTTATTTGACTTTGTTATATATTTTGTTATAATATACTTAACAAGAGAGCCGGTGACTAGATGAAGCCTAGCTGCTGGTAAATAGTATCTACAAAAAGTAGCGTCTTAGTTTGCCAGACAGAGGGCGCTACTTTTTGCGTTTAATGTAAATAACAAGAGTTATAACAGCGCAAAGCATAATTACAAATTGGAATAAATCACTATATGTAACCATTGGCACCAGCTCCCTTCATAAGTAATCCAGCAGCTGACATATCGCCCCACCGGCTACCCGGTTAAATATGTTATTGTCTTAATATTATTACTATAACTTTCCTCTTAATTCTGTAACCTTGCCAATAATACGAACGGATTTCTCTTTTATTTCTTTTTCGGAAAATACAGTAGGTTTGTACTTAGGATTGAGGGATAGAAGAGCAATGCTACCAGCATATTTCATTAAACGTTTGCAAGTTGCATCATTTCCGTTGACTGTAGTAATCACGATATCTCCACTCTCTGCATCATTTTGTTTTCGAACGATAACTACATCATTCTCATAAATTCTAGGTTCCATATTATCGTCATGAATCTGCAGACCGAAGAAATCACCAGTAGAAGCAAGCTGTTCTGATATTTCTTCTGTGTCTATGATGTTTTCGGTAGATTCCAGTGGAAGATCAGAGGTAATACGGTTCAAGACGTTGATAGCAACACCTTTTCGTATTTCTTTTCCTTGTAAAGAGGATTTGTCATCTAACAGATCGGATTTTCTGATTTTGAAATAGTCTGCTATTTTTTGAATTTTACAGGTATTAGGAATGATTTTACCAACACACCATGTGTTGAAGGTGGTAGGGTTAAATCCTAGTGCTGTTGCAATATCTTTTTGTGGTATACCACTCTGAGATATGTAATAGTTTATATTTTTGGAAAAAATACGTTTTTGTTCTTCGTAAGTCATGTTTTATATACCCCTGTCTTTAATAAACAAATTATACGATAATATTGAATAATAAGCAATATATAATCCTGAAATATAGGATTTGATGGGCGAAAATATAGAATATTATTTTCAGTTTATGTTCTATAGAAAATATGCTATATTACATAGAAAAGCGGCAAAGAATAATAGAAAGGTTGCTTTGGATGGAATTGATAAAATACCAGGTAAGGATTGGGACGAGTATCCACCTGCAATGTCGAGGGAAGGTGGAAAGGGGTCAAGTGTACTAGATGAATGAAATGGAAGATGATATAAAGATGGAACGAGATTTGTGGGCAGAGGTGTTAGAGATGTTGAATACCTCGAATAAAAAGATACAAATTTACAATGGTGCAGAAAACATTGGCGCAGAGGAAATAGAGACAATGGGGATTGCTAGAAATTCTGTTTTAGGAGTTGTTGTGTTGTATACAGAGGGAATATATATTGATAATTGGATTAGAGTTATAGGACAGAGAGGTAAACATCACAATGGCATTATTGAATATAATTCGGAGCAAATGAATGGAAATAGTGATTGTTTGACGGGGATGGTAGTGGTTGCTCAGGATATAGTGGGTGGAATATTCGCTATTAACAAATCAAAATTTAGTGAAGGACATAAGAAGATATGGTATTTTGCACCAGATACTTTGGAATGGGAGTGCCTGGATATGAACTATGCAGAGTATATGGCATGGCTTGTTCAGGGAGATACAAATGCGTTTTATGATGGCATGAGATGGCAAGGCTGGGAGAAAGACTGTGAAGATGTTGGTTTTGATAAAAGTTTTTTAATATATCCTTTTTTGTGGTCTAAAGAATGTGATTTGTCTACTGCTACTAAAAAAATTATTCCTTATAAAGAATTAATTAATATAAATTTCAACTATGCAAAAAAATGGACGGTATCACAAGAGTAATGAAGGTGTATAAGACGTAAATAAGAAGGCGGTAATAGTGGTGATATAGTAGATATGGAACGAGAATTGCTTGTTGAATCGGTATAAAATGAAGGGAAAAGTATGGATAAAGTATTTGAAGATGAGTTCACATTGATCCAAACAGATATGATAGAGGCATGTGAAAAATATGCGGATGATAAAGCGGATATTGTGTATGTGTATGCTTCATATGAAGATGATATGATATCATGTGACTATTTTTATCGGATTGGTACTCGTTTGGTAGAGAGACATAAATTAAATGATATTTCAGGTCATAACTATGATACATCGATTGAAAGGCAAAGAGAATGCATGGGTGTATTAGTTGAGGATGTGCAAAAACTCATAATGCTATGTAAGGAATATAACAAAGAAATGCCGACGGAGATCAAATTGATCTATGATACGCATAATAATAAAATGGATGCCAACTATAGTTACGAAGAAAAATATTGTTTTGATGAGATAAAAACCGCAGATGATATTGCGGAAGAATGGTTTGAGGAAATTAAAAATATGAATTGGCAGACCAGCAATAAAATGCTGGTGGAGAGTAGCAAAATAACAAGGAAAGAAATAGAAAAATACATTAATGAAGTACAGAAAGTAGAACGAAAGAAATATGGTTATCGAAAAAGAGCGGATATTATATTTAAAAAATACAAGGACTACTTTGTGTCAATTAGTGCGTATGCAACAGGGCTTAACAATGATACATTGGTGATAGGGGGTAAAATAAAACCATACTACTTTGATGATGTGTTTTGGGAAGTATTTAAGATGCCAGAGAACAGCAATGAACCAATGGGATTAAGGGCAAATGGTGCATTTTCGATAAGGAGTTTTGAGCTGTTTGAAGATAGAAGAACAATTAATGATTATGCAGAGGTAACACCATATGTAACGGAAAAGATTGCGGAGTACGATAGAAAATTGTGTGAGGCAGTAGACAATTTTGGCGAAGATCCTAAGAATTTTATCGATTATATGGATACGATAGATAATACTGGTATGTATGATAAAGCATTAGGAAAAATGCTGTATTACATTAAAACGGATCAATATGATATGGCAAGGGAATTGGCAGCCTATGAGATTAGCCAAAACAGGTATGGTTCATTTGGAAATGAGGGTAAGTATATTTATGAGCATGTTGTAGATTATTGTGAAGGGGATAATGATAATAACGAAGTAGATTATAGCAAAAGAGATAATAATGAAGTAGATTATAGTGAAAGAGACAATAACGAAGAACATTATAGTGAACAAGATAGTAACGAAGTGGACGATTGCGATTATGCAGAGACAACAGAACAGATGCCATATGGTTATCTGGATCGGCAGATCAAGAAATGGAAAGTGATATCAATCGTGTGCTGGATTGCTACACTTATGGCGGGTCAGAGGATATTATATAACGCATATGACGGCATTGATACGATTTTGCATCCGTTTAATCCATCATATCGGGTACATTCAATCATAAATTTGATTGTGGTCATGGTGGTGCTTATTTTGTTTTTTGCTTTGTGCCTGTATGGAGCGATTACTTCCACGAAGAAATATAAAAAATTAAATAAAATTTCCTGATCATACATTTTATATAGAGAAAAGTTCATTGAACATCCAAGGGAAAGCGGGAATAAGATATAGTAATCAATATCTGTCTGAATGGGAAAGTAGGTAACAACTTGGATAATGTGAAAAAGCTTGTGTCCGTGCTTGCTGGAATTTGTCTGTCGTTTACGAAACAGTATGGACTGATCATATCTTTTGTGGCATATGCCATTGTCTTAGATTGTGTAACGGGAATTATTGCAGAAAGGGCAACCGGGCATGTAATATCCAGCCGGAAAGGAATGAAGGGGTTCTGGAAGAAATTGATGCTGTTAGCAGCCCTTTCTTTTGGTTTCTTTATGGATGTATTTATCCCATATTGTATGATGCAGTTGCAGTTGGATATACATATGCAGAATGCAATGTTTGGTATGGTCATCGGTTGCTATATTGTATTAAATGAAAGCATAAGTATTTGTGAAAATATATATAGAGCCAATCCGGAGATTATGCCAAAATGGATTAAGCATATGTTGGTTGCGACCAGAAAACAGATCGATATGGGGGAAAAGAATGAAAACAAGTAAGCGTGGAATAAAGCTGATTAAGCAGTTTGAGGGGTGTCGGCTTACCGCATACAAATGTCCTGCGGGCGTATGGACGATCGGATATGGGCATACGGTCGGGGTGAAGAAGCATATGAAGATCACACAGGCACAGGCAGATTCTTATCTGAAGCAGGATCTTAAGATCTATGAAAAGCACGTGATGAAGTTCTATAAGCGGTATAAATGGAACCAGAATCAGTTTGATGCGTTGGTGAGTTTTGCTTATAATATAGGTTCCATATATAATCTGACAGCGAATGGAACCCGAACCAAAAAAGAGATCAGCCGCAAGATCTTGGCATATAACAAGGCGAACGGCAAGTCGTTAGAAGGATTGACCCGCCGTCGCAAAGCAGAAAAGAAGTTATTTGATAAACCGGTGAAAAAATAAGAGAATCCGAAAAATAAAAAAAGGAATTTGTCCAAACGTGTCGTATATTTAACAATGGGTGGAAAAATACCGAAAGAACATAAGAGAAAGGGCTGGTGGCAATGAACATCCGTGAGAAGCTAGAAGCTTGGGAGCATGAATATTTATGTGAATATGCATCATTTTCGGATCAGTCATTGGGAAGGGATGTCCCGGAACCGATGTGTGATGTCAGAACGATCTATCAAAGGGATCGTGACCGGATTCTTCATTGTAAGTCGTTTCGTCGGTTGAAGCAGAAGACGCAGGTCTTCTTATCGCCGGAAGGAGATCATTATCGAACCCGTTTGACGCATACTTTGGAAGTGGCACAGACGGCAAGGACAATTGCAAGAGCATTACGGCTCAATGAGGAATTGACCGAGGCGATTGCATTAGGTCATGATCTTGGACATACCCCATTTGGACATGCAGGGGAACGGGCATTGAATGAAGTCTGTTCGAAAGGATTCCGGCACAATGAGCAAAGTATCCGTGTAGTGGAACGGTTAGAGAAGAAGGGAAAAGGATTGAATCTTACGAAGGAGGTAAGAGACGGAATCCTCAATCATAAGACGACCGGGAATCCTTCTACATTAGAAGGTAAGATCGTGCAGTTGGCCGATAAGATTGCCTATATTAACCATGATATTGATGATGCCATCCGGGGTGGCATTTTATTAGAGAGTGATTTGCCTAAGAATTGTACTTCAAAGTTAGGCAACAGTACAAGGGATCGCTTGAATACGATCATACATGATGTGATCGCAAATAGTGAGGGAAAAGGGGAGATTGTGTGTTCTTCGGAGATACGTCAGGCTATGACAGGACTTCGAAGCTTTCTGTTTGACACAGTATATACGAATCCGGTTGCCAAGGGCGAAGAAGGAAAAGCCAAACGAATGTTACAGGAATTGTTCGGGTATTATACTTCTCATCCGGAGATGATGCCGGAGGAATATTTAGAAGCTATAGAGCAGGGACAGGAACGGGAAGTGGTTGTCTGTGATTATATTGCAGGAATGACAGATAATTACGCAGTATTGAAGTTCCAGGAGGCATTTGAGCCAAGTGGATGGAAGAGATAGGGGATAATAATATATGTACTATTCTGATGAGATAATAGAAGAGGTACGTTCTAGAAATGATATAGTAGATGTGATAAGCAGTTATGTGAACCTTAAGAAGAAGGGGAATTCGTATTCTGCCTGCTGCCCGTTTCATCATGAGAAGACACCGTCCTTTCATGTGAGCAGAGAGAAACAGATGTATCATTGCTTTGGCTGTGGTGTTGGAGGCAATGTGTATACATTTTTGATGGAACATGAGAATTATTCCTTTCCGGAGGCAGTAGAAGCACTTGCAGAGAGAGCAGGTATCAAGCTCCCGGAACAGAGTATGTCGCCGGAAGCAAAGAAACAGGCAGATGAACGAAGCCGTATTAAGGATATGAATCGGTTAGCGGCGGGATATTTCCATTATCTGCTACGCACTGATCATGGCAAACATGCTTTGGAATATCTGACGGAACGAGGACTTAGCGAGGAGACGATCAACAAGTTTGCACTTGGATTTTCGGATGTGTATCGGGATGATCTGTACAAATATCTGAAAAGTAAGGGATATAAGGATGAGGAACTGAAGAATTCCGGATTGATTAAGTTTGATGAGAAATACGGAGCGTCTGATCAGTTCTGGAACCGGGTGATGTATCCGATCGTGGATACGAATAACCGGGTAATTGGATTCGGTGGACGTGTCATGGGAGATGGAAAGCCGAAATATATCAATACACAGGAGACGTTAGTCTTTGATAAAAGCCGGAATCTGTATGGTTTGAATCTGGCAAAGAAGAGCAGGCGGAGTGGAATCATTTTCTGCGAAGGATATATGGATGTTATCTCTATGCATCAGGCAGGCTTTGATAATGCAGTGGCATCACTCGGAACCGCACTGACACCGGGGCAGGTGAACCTGATCAAACGATATACGGATCATGTATATCTTGCGTATGATAGTGATGAGGCAGGAACGAAAGCAGCACTTCGTGCGTTGGGAATTATGAGGGAATTTGAGATGCCGGCAAGGGTGATCTCGCTAAAACCATATAAGGATCCGGATGAGTTGATTCAGGCAGAGGGGACCGAGAGCTTTGAGCGAAGGATTGAACAGGCGCAGAGTGGTACGATGTTTGAAATCGGAATTTTGGAACATAATTATAATCAGGAAGATCCGCAGGAACGTACACAGTTTCAGAGGGAGGCAGCCAAACGGCTTTGTCAGATCAATGATCCTTTAGAACGGAACAATTATGTAGAAAGTGTTGCCAGGCAATATGGAATTGATAAGGACAGTCTAAAAGAGACGGTGACGCAGTATGGAATTTCCGGAGCAGGTAAGATCGATACATCGGTATTTAGAGAATATATGCCGAGAAAGTCGCCGGAAGAAGAGAAACAGCAAAAACAATTGAAGTCCGAACGGCTGCTGATCACATGGCTGATCAATGATAACAGTCTGTTTGATAAGATAAAAGGAATTGTTACACCGGAAGATTTTTTAGATCCGGTGTACCATGATGTGATAAAAGAATTGATGGAACAATATGAACGGGATGGTACAGTTACCCCGGCAGCGATTATGAATCACTACCAGAGTAAGGAAGAACATGAGAAGATATCCGGTATCATGCAGCAGGATTTTGATATGGAGGTTGCACAAAGTGAGAAATCCAAAGTGATCACTGATCTGGTAAAAAGTATTCGCCATAGAAGTTTGCAGCATCAGTTAGAGGAAGCGAAGGGAAATCTTGCAAAAACCGGTCAGCTTATGATGAATAAAGCGATGATTGACCGTTTACAGATTCATATCTGATAGATTACACAGGAATATACAAGAGAACAGGTCGTTCTCTTAAGGAAGGATGGAAAGATGGAAGAACAAAAAAACATTACAGAAGATGTACAGTTTCAGGAGAAATTACAGGAATTGCTTGCAATTGCGAAGAAGAAAAAGAATGTAATTGAGGATAACGAGATTATTGCATGTTTTGCAGCGGGCAATGTGGAGTTGACAACCGAACGCATGGTGGAGATCTTTGATTTCCTTGAGTCTAATAAGGTAGATGTGTTGACGATATCTGATGTAGATGATGAACCGGATGAAGATGCTCTGTTAGAAGTGGAGGGAGAAGAGGATATTGAGGTTGAGAAGATTGACCTGTCTGTTCCGGAGGGAACCAATATTGAAGATCCGGTCCGTATGTATCTGAAAGAGATTGGTAAAGTGCCATTGTTGAGTGCGGAAGAAGAGATTGAACTGGCACAGAAGATGGAAGCCGGAGATATGGCAAAGACCCAGTTAGAAGAGGGCGGCGATGATCTGGATGACGAGACAAAGAAGCAGTTACAGGATCTGGTGGATCAGGGCGATTATGCAAAGAAGAAGCTGGCAGAGGCGAATCTTCGTCTGGTAGTCAGCATTGCAAAACGATATGTAGGTCGTGGAATGTTGTTTCTTGACCTGATCCAGGAGGGAAATCTGGGTCTGATCAAAGCAGTAGAGAAGTTTGACTACCGTAAGGGATATAAATTCTCAACTTATGCAACCTGGTGGATCCGTCAGGCAATCACAAGAGCGATCGCAGATCAGGCAAGAACGATCCGTATTCCAGTTCATATGGTAGAGACTATCAACAAGTTAATTCGTGTTTCCAGACAGTTACTGCAGGAGTTAGGTCGGGAACCGACGCCGGAAGAAATTGCAGAAGAGATGGATATTCCGGTGGAGCGGGTACGCGAGATACTGAAGATTTCCCAAGAGCCGGTATCGTTAGAGACTCCGATCGGTGAAGAGGAAGACAGCCATTTGGGAGATTTTATTCAGGATGAGAATGTACCGGTTCCGGCAGATGCAGCAGCATTTACTTTATTGAAGGAACAGTTGGTAGAAGTATTGTCTACATTGACTGAGAGAGAACAGAAAGTATTACGGCTGAGGTTTGGTTTAGATGACGGTCGTGCAAGAACGCTGGAAGAAGTTGGTAAGGTGTTCAATGTAACCAGAGAGCGTATCCGTCAGATCGAAGCAAAAGCTCTTAGAAAGTTAAGACATCCAAGCCGGAGTAGAAAACTTCGTGATTATCTGGAGTAATAGATCAGTATGAAAGAATTGAGTTTATCAAAAAGAATGGAGGCTGTGGTGAATATGGTTTCACCGCAGTCCTTTGCTATTGCGGATATTGGCTGTGACCATGCATATGTATCGATCGCTTTGAGACAAAGGAGAATGGCACAGAAAGTAATTGCCATGGATGTGAGAAAAGGGCCATTAGCAATTGCAAAGAATAATGTGATGCAATATGGATTAGAAGATACCATTACGTTACGATTAAGTGATGGATTGGAACAATTGCAGCCTAATGAGGTGGATACGATCATTATTGCCGGGATGGGTGGATTGTTGATGATGCGGATCTTAGAAGAGGGACGTTCGGTGTGGAAAGAGGCAGGAAAGTGTCCGGCATTTATCTTGCAGCCACAGTCGGATATCGATAAAGTACGCCATTATCTGTATGAGAATGGGTATTTCATTGAAAGAGAGTGTATGCTGATCGATGAGGGGAAATATTATACAGTGATCAGTGCAAAACCGGGCAGGAAAGATGATACATGTATGCCACCGGAGGGGTGGATTTATGGTATGTATAATCTGGAACACCGAGATGTGGTATTGCAGCAGTTTTTGGAAAAAGAACGGAACACGCTGCAGCAGATTCAGAAGAATCTGACAGATGTGATTGTAAAGGCAGCGCAGAATGAACAGGAGGTGCCGGATAAGACGAAGCTTCGAATGGAAGAAGTGGAAGAACAGCTTAGCATGAATACGGCAGCAAGAGAATATTATGCTGTAAGGGTCAAAAGTAGATAACAATGTATGTTTACATACAAATTGCATGGCAATGGAGCGATCCGTGATATCAATAGTATTTGATTAAGAGAATGGAGGTGTAACATGATGAAATGTTCTCAGATTATAGAAGGATTGGAACAACTCTCTCCAAAGCAATATGCCTGTGAATGGGATAATGTAGGATTATTGGTAGGTCGGAAGGAGAAAGAAGTAAAAAGAGTGATGATTGCCCTGGATGCAACCCGTAAAGTGGTGGAGCAGGCAGTTGCAGAGCAGGTAGATATGCTGATCACACATCACCCGATGATTTTTTCATCGATAAAGCAGATCAATGAGGATCATTTTGTGACGGAAAAGATTCTTACTCTTGCGGAGCATGGAATCTGTTATTATGCTATGCACACAAATTTTGATATTGCAGGTGGCATGGCTGAGCTTGCCTGTGGACCGGAATATCTGAACCTTACCGAGACGTCCCCAATTACCTGTGAACCGGGACAGACGGAGGGACTTGGCAGATATGGAAAGCTGCCACAGCCAATGACAGCTAGGCAGGTAGCAGAATGGGTCAAACAGCGTTTTCAGATCCCGTTTGTCATGTTATATCAGGCACCGGATGAAGAGAATACGTTATTTGAACGGATTGCAGTGCTTCCGGGTTCTGGTAAAAGTGAGATGAAGAAGGTCTGTCGTGATGGGTATACTCTATATTTAACGGGAGATTATACGCATCATGAAGGATTGGACGCGGTGGATATGGGTATGACAATCCTAGATGCCACGCACTACGGGTTGGAGCATATCTTTATACGATATATCAGTGATTATATGAAGACACATTGGAAGGGAACAGATCTTACGATATTAGAGATGGATACCGGATGTCCGGTACAGGTGTTATAGCAGCGAGAGAAGGAGGCAGTATATATGATGCAGATTACAGTAGATGGGATTACACACAAGGTAGAAGAGGGAACAACATTAGAACAGGTGGCAAAACAGTACGGAAACTGCGGGAATGGGCAGATTGTGTTAGCTTATCAGAACCGGCATTTATGTGAGTTGTTTAAGCCGGTGAAGGAGCATGCACAGATTACATTCGTGTGTACATCTGATAAGATTGGTAGCGAGACGTACAGAAGAAGTATGGTGTTGATGATGCTGAAGGCGTTTCGGGATGTATTAAAGAGACAGGATGCCACGGGAAGAATCCGCGTTTTGTTCTCTTTGAGTAAGGGGTTATATTGCGAACTTAACAGTAAGCAGGTGAAACTGTCACAGGAATTATTAGATAAGGTTACAGTACGGATGCAGGAACTGGCAGAGGCAGATTTGCCGATTGAGAAACATACATATAATGCACATGATCTGGTCAGACGTTTTTCTGCACAGGGAAGAAAAGATAAAGTACAGCTGTTCAAATACAGACGTGCTTCGAATGCAAATGCGTATCTGTTGGAGGAATTTGAGGATTACTATTATGGATTTATGGTACCTTCAACCGGATACCTCAAATATTTTACATTGTATTTGTATGAAGAGGGATTCGTATTGCAGATGCCGGCAAGAAAGGAGCCTTGTGTTGTGCCGGAATTTCGTCCGCAGAATAAGCTGTTTCAAGTGTTGAAACAGTCCGATGACTGGGGTGTTATGCTGAATGTAGATACGGTAGGAGGATTGAATGATGCGATAGCAGCAGGAGAGATCAGCGATCTTATGCTGGTGCAGGAGGCATTGCAGGAAAAAAGGATTGCAGAGATTGCGGAGACGATCAAACAGCAGGATAAGAAGTTTGTATTGATCGCAGGACCGAGTTCTTCGGGAAAAACCTCATTTTCTCATCGGTTGAGTATTCAACTGCGGGCACTTGGCATGCATCCGCATCCGATCGCAATGGATAATTACTTTGTGGATCGCAAGTATACACCAAGAGATGCAGAGGGTAACTTTGACTTTGAGTGTCTGGAGGCATTAGATGTAAAGCAGTTTAATCAGGATATGTATCGTCTGCTGCAGGGAGAAGAAGTTGCGATGCCGACATTTAATTTCCTGATCGGGGAAAGGGAATATAAGGGAGATACATTGCAGCTTCATGATAATGATGTATTGGTAATTGAAGGAATCCATGGATTGAATCCGGAAGTTTCAAAGCAGTTGCCGGACGACAGTAAGTTTCGTATCTATATTAGTGCACTGACCCAGTTAAATGTAGATGAACATAACCGGATCGCAACAACGGACGGACGCCTGATCCGGCGTATTGTGAGAGATGCCAGAACAAGAGGACACAATGCACAAAAAACGATTGCAATGTGGGATTCGGTACGGCGAGGAGAGGAGCACAATATATTCCCCTATCAGGAAGAGGCAGATGTTATGTTTAATTCGGCACTGATCTATGAACTTAGTGTGATCAAGCCGTATGTAGAACCGTTGTTATTTGCAATTCCGAAGGAATGTCCGGAGTATCAGGAAGCCAAGCGCCTGCTCAAATTTTTGGATTATTTTTTGGCAGTTGGTTCGGAGTCTATACCGAATAACAGTATTTTGAGAGAGTTTGTTGGCGGCAGTTGTTTCCCTGTATAGAATAAATCAACACAATATCGAATAAAAGCGGTTTATTGAAAAGAAAGAATTGAATTGTCGAGAACTGTCCATAATATGAAAATATTGTGAAATAACTATAAAAAAATATGAAAAATTTGTGCAATATAGTGACAATCTCAAATAGGTATGTTATAATATACAAAATGTGTTTAAGGAGGGCTGTTTATGGGTGTATCAGGACAAAAGTTTGATCTACCGCAGATGAAAGCATATTTTGAGACACAGATACCGAATATCAGGCTGTTAAGTGATTTGACACTTAGCGAGATGGATTTTAAGAGCTTGGGTGCTAAGCTTAAGTCAGCCTTTGCTTTTACAGACCGCAAGGATGGTATCGATGATATTATGATCTGTTATCTGGTGTATTGGGTATATGCACTGATCTATTGGAATGAGGAGAACGGAATTCATGATGAATTGACGGATTTTTGTGCAGAACTTCCACAGTATCAGATCAGACATCATTTACAGATGCTGGTAGATACTTTCGCAGATTACAATATTGATAAGTTCGGTTATCAGAATAAGAGTACCGAAGAGCTGGCATCCATTCTGATTGCGCGGCATGCCGGAATCCCGAATGATGAGAAGTATCAGGTGTTTGAGTTGATTGATGATTATCGGAATCAGAATGTATCGGTAGACACAATGATAGATGATATCTATGCGCATCTTCCGTATAAGAGTCAGTACATATTTTCTCTGTTAGATAGAGAATCAAGACAGGATATGATCTGGGAGATCCGTACCCTGATGGCTGAGATATGCTCGAAGTCATATACGAGAGAAGAATTGTTAGTGAGATATCCTCATGCTTCTGTCAGTTTGATTGATTATTGTTTTTACTGGCAGGAAGGAAAAGCGTTATTAACGCAGGCGAAGTGACCAATAAGTTTGAATTAGAATCGGAATAGAGAAGAAGAGACGCAGAGTGGTAAAGTTACTATCTGCGTCTCTTCTTCTGTTAATTATTTGCAAGAAAATGACTTGGCCGATAAGCCGGGTTATGTCGTTGAATGATCATCTATCTAGACCTGTTGTTACCAACAGGTTCAAGCAACCTACCCGAAAACGTGACGGGCCGCCACATTGTTTTCTGTTCGGTCTTGCTTCGAGTGGGGTTTACAGAGCCTGTCTTGTTACCAAGGCAGCGGTGAGCTCTTACCTCGCCTTTCCACCCTTACCAGTTGCCTGGCGGTATATTTCTGTTGCACTAGCCTGGGAGTCGCCTCCACCGGACGTTATCCGGCACCCTGCCCTATGAAGCCCGGACTTTCCTCACCTGCAGCCTTTCGTCTCTGCAGCCGCGATCATTTGTCCAAGTCGGACTTGATTGTAGCACACTATCTGTCATTCTTCAATCCCTTTTTCGGAAGGAGATGCCGGATAATTAAGGATCTTATTGGAAATGTGTATCTGTTCGTAGACAGCCTTGTATTGCCTGGCTGAATAGGAATGAATATAGTTTCGGACATAATTGCGGCCAATTCCCTTTGCGTGCAGATGATCAGCAGCTTTGTTGTAGGCAATGGCAGCAGTAACTGCATCAGGATACCGGCCGATAATATAATTTCCCTGAATGTGGATTGCAGCTTCGTACATGGCAGGAGTCACATTTTCTAACTTACGAACACCCATGTAGTCGTTGATTACCTGAATGTTTTCGTAACGAAAATCAAATTCATTTCCGTTTGCGAAGATATAGTCTGTTCCTTTCCGGGCATAGTTGTGTATACCATAGCGGGACAGAATGTTATACTGACTTCCGTAATCACATACAAAATAATAGCCACCGCGAAATTGAATGGTGTGTGAGGCATAGAAGAACAGATCTTCCCGGTCAAAGATAAAGTATCGTTCCGGCGTTATATAATAGTAGAAATAAGACTTGTGCAGGTAGATGGGAGTTTTGAAGTAAAGACCACTGTCCCGCAGATTAAGTATACTAATGTATTTGTTAAAGTCTAAGGCACAATCATTCGGATAGGATGTAATCGTTCCCTTGTTCTGATGAAGGATTGCACACGCCTCCTGATAAGCGGCAGAGGCCTGAACCTTGGAAGAGAAACTTCCGAGACTGATATGTTTGCCATGTACAGTGATGGAACTGCGGTAATAGACATCACCATTCTTTTTGGTAGCGCACGATACGCCGGGATATCCATGCATACAAATATGACTCCTTTCTGTTTTTGGATAATTTTTATTATACGTGAGACGATGAAAAATTCAAGTTTCTTATTCCGACAAGCGAAAATACTTGACCTTTTATCGAAGAGACCATATAATCTAAATACATATGTCGTATATGATGAAGAAGGCGATTTGGGGATGAAGAAGCGAATACAAGTTAAGACAATAATAGGAATTCTTTTGTTAACATTCTTTGCTTTGCTGATCGTGGTGTTTGGGTATCGCGTAGTGGTGACTGCAGGAGAATTGCCGGGAAAGCTGAGTAGTGTTTCGGTCGCAGCAGCGAATGAGAATTATGCAGTACCTGCGTTACACAAAGTACAGAAAGTAAGCTATGATACTATGAAATACGGATACATGGATGATCTGCAGCTTGCCCGGATGAATACATTAGATGAGTACTATGATACGGAGCAGTTAGAACAGATTCGTGCTGTGAACGATTTGACAGCTATGAGTGAGAAAACAGCAGACCGTCTGGCATATGAGAAAGCGAAAGCTGAGAAAGAAGAGGCGGAGCGTAAGGCACTTCTTGCCAAACAGATGGCAGAACAGGCAAAGAGAGAAAAGATGCGTCAGATCGCATTGCAGATTGAGAATGGTGGTAGTGGTGAGGGCTCCGGTCGTGTTGCAATTGATACCGGAGACAGCAGTGATACCGGAACCGGAGCAACTGCATCGCGGGGAGGACGGGTTGGAGAGCCCGTATATGCATCGGATCATGGAGAGAAACTTGGCAAGTTTGTAATAACGGCATATTGTACCTGTCGAATCTGTTGCGGTGTGTATTCAGGAAGGAATCGTACAGCAAGTGGTACAGTACCGACATCGAATCATACAATAGCGGTGGATACAAGTGTAATACCGTTTGGAACAAAAGTTGTGATCAATGGACAAGTCTATGTGGCGGAAGACAGAGGCGGTGCGATCAAGGGTAATCGTATTGATATGTTTTTTATGACACATAAAGAGGCAGTTCGTTGGGGAAGACGTACAATGGAAGTATATTTAGCAGAGTAGTGGATTATTGGAACCCGGGCTAGAATAGGGTCAATGAAATATATGTGAAAAGAGGATAAAAGAATGGCAGTAACTTACAAAAGTACAAGAAACAGTAATGAAACCGCAACCGCATCCCAGGCAATTCTGAAAGGTTTAGCAGAGAATGGTGGCTTGTTTGTTCCGGATGCAATCCCTGCATTGGATGTGGATCTGAATGATCTGGCAAAGATGAGTTATCAGGAAGTTGCATATGAAGTAATGAGCAGAATGCTTAGTGATTTTACGGAAGAAGAATTGAAGTATTGTATTAACAGTGCATATGATAAGAAATTTGATACACCGGTGATCGCACCATTGGTCAACAAAGCAGGTGCACACTATTTGGAGTTATTCCATGGTTCGACGATTGCATTTAAGGATATGGCTCTTTCTATTCTGCCATATTTATTAGTGACTTCGGCTAAGAAGAACCGGATCCAGAATGAGATTGTAATTCTGACCGCAACATCCGGTGATACAGGTAAGGCTGCACTGGCTGGTTTCGCGGATGTACCGGGTACGAAGATCATAGTATTTTATCCAAAGAACGGTGTAAGTCCGATTCAGGAAAAGCAGATGGTAACTCAAAAGGGAGATAATACATCAGTTGTTGGCATTATCGGTAATTTTGATGATGCACAGACTGGTGTTAAGAATATGTTTAATGATAAAGAACTTGCCAAGGCAATGGATGCAAAGGGCTATCAGTTCTCTTCTGCAAATTCCATCAATATCGGTCGTCTGGTTCCTCAGATGGTATATTATGTATATGCGTATACCCGTTTAGTTGCAAATGGCGAGATCAAGGCAGGGGACAAGATTAATGTCGTTGTACCGACTGGTAACTTTGGTAACATTCTTGCTGCTTACTATGCAAAAGAGATGGGACTTCCAATTGCCAAATTTATCTGTGCTTCGAATGAGAATAAAGTATTATATGATTTCTTTGAGACAGGTGTGTATGATAAGAATCGTGAGTTTATTCTTACGACTTCACCATCTATGGATATTCTGATCTCCAGCAATTTAGAACGTCTGATCTATCATATTGCAGGGGATGATGCAAAAAAAGATGCGGAATTGATGAATGCACTTAATACAGAAGGAAGATATGAGATCACACCAGAGATGAAGGCAAAGCTTGCTGAGTTCTATGGTAATTATGCAAGTGAAGAAGAGACTGCGAAGACGATTAAAAAGGTCTATGAGTCAGATGATTATATTATGGATACTCATACCGCAGTTGCAGCAACTGTATATGATAAGTATGTGACGGAAACAAAGGATACAACACCTACCGTGATCGCATCTACTGCAAGTCCATATAAGTTTACGAGAAGTGTTATGGAGGCTATTGATGAGAAATACGCCACACAGTCTGACTTTGAATTAGTGGATGAGTTGAACAAGATCTCAGGAGTAGCAATTCCACAGGCAATTGAGGATATCCGAAGTGCAGCAGTAATACATGATACCGTATGTGATAAGAGCGAGATGGAGCAGGTTGTACGTAAGATATTAGATTTATAATTATATGATAACAGACAGTTCATTAGTACCATCCTGTCTATAAACAAAACTAGGGCTGAACGGATAAGATGACATGAGATACGAATCAGGACACTTATACTCAGTACCGGGTAGAGGTGTCCTTTTATATTGTTATAATCCGCAAAATATGCGATCAGGCATATAAGCGGGAGTAGAAAGGAAATAGGAAATTATGTATACATTACAGACCAATGCAAGCTTTGACAGTGCTCATTTTTTGAAGGGCTATGAGGGAAAATGCAGTAACATTCACGGACATCGTTGGAATATAGAGGTAACCGTTGCAGCAGAGAAATTGGTAGAAGATGGACAGATTCGTGGAATGGTTGTGGATTTCCGCACATTGAAAGACGATTTGAAGCGGTTAGCAGATGATCTTGATCACTGTCTGATCATAGAAGAGGGAAGCCTGAAAGAAACGACGAAGGAAGCATTGTTAGAGGAAGAGTTTCGCATTGTGGAAATGCCATTTCGCCCAACTGCGGAGAATCTGGCAGAATATTTTTATGATGAATTAGAGGATATGGAATATCAGGTGGTGCTTGTTAAGGTGTATGAGACACCGAATAATTGTGCAGGGTATAGCCGGTAGGAAAGGAAGAGGTAATTATGGCACAATTTCATGTGGTGGAACAGTTTGTAAGTATTAACGGCGAAGGCCGGCTGGCCGGGCAGTTGGCATTGTTCATTCGGTTTGCAGGATGTAATCTGCAATGTGAGTATTGCGATACAAAGTGGGCAAATGAACCGGATGCTGCATACAGGGTATATACAACAGAAGAATTAATGGATGAGATCAGGAAATCCGGTGTACGCAATATTACACTGACCGGTGGAGAACCATTATTGCAAAAAGGAATCCAAGAGTTATTAGAGCAATTGCGTAAATACAGAGAGATCAGGGTTGAGATAGAGACAAATGGCAGCGTGGATATCATGCCGTATAGCAGTCAGGATACAACAGATAATGTTACATTTACACTGGACTATAAGACGGCGGTAAGTGGTATGGAAGATAAGATGTGTTTATCCAATTATAAGAATATGCGATCGGTTGATACTGTGAAGTTTGTAGTGGGAAGCAGACGAAATCTGGATAAAGCAAGACAGATCATAGAACAGTATGAGCTTGTGGCAAAAGGATGCGGAATATACTTAAGCCCATGCTTTGGTAAGATTGAACCGGCAGAGATCGTGGATTATGTAGTGGAACACAAGATGAATGGAGTAAATGTGCAATTGCAGTTACACAAATTCATATGGGACCCGGACAAACGGGGTGTATAGAAAGGAAGGACATTATGGCAATTGACCAGGAAGCAATTAAAGAACACATCAGAGGAATTCTGGTTGCGTTAGGAGATGATCCTGACAGAGAGGGATTGAAAGAAACACCGGACCGCGTGGCACGTATGTACGCAGAAGTGTTTGAAGGAATGAATTATACCAATGACGAGATCGCAAAGATGTATGCAAAGAGCTTTGAGGTTCCGGAAGAGGGCAGCAATGATATGGTGGTAGTAAAAGATATTGAGGTATTCAGCTACTGTGAACACCATATGGCACTGATGTATGATATGAAGGTTACAGTGGCGTATATTCCTGACAAACGGGTGATCGGACTCAGTAAGATCGCAAGAATTGCAGATATGGTGGCGAAACGGCTGCAATTGCAGGAGCGGATCGGAACGGATATTGCGGATGTGATCGGCAAGGCAACCGGTTCGGATGATGTAGCGGTTTATATTGAGGGCAATCATAGCTGTATGACAGCACGGGGAATTAAGAAACCGTCCGCAAAGACAGTTACGACAACGTTCCGTGGACGATTTGAGACAGATATGACATTACAGAATAAGTTATTATTGATGTTAAAGTAAAGATATGGAGGAATGAAAGATGAATATGAACACAAGAAATAAGGATGCAGCATTAGTCGTATTTAGTGGTGGACAGGATAGTACAACCTGTCTGTTATGGGCGTTAGACCGATACAAGGAAGTGGTTGCTGTCTCCTTTGATTATGGACAGAAACACAAAGCGGAGTTAGATTGTGCCAAAGAGATTACAGAGAAGTTAGGGGTAGAATGGCATGTGATGGATATGGAGCTTCTCAACCAGTTAGCACCGAATTCCCTCACACGTTCTGACATTACAGTAGATGAGAATGCACCGGCAGAAGGGGCTCCAAACAGCGTTGTAGACGGAAGAAATATGTTATTTTTAACATTTGCTGCTGTATTTGCAAAGCAGAGAGGAATTACCGATCTGATTACAGGTGTTTCACAGAGTGATTTCTCAGGATACCCGGATTGCAGGGATGTATTTATTAAGTCGTTGAATGCGACGCTTAACCTGGCGATGGATTATACATTCTGTATCGAGACCCCGCTTATGTGGATTGACAAGGCGGATACATGGAAATTAGCAGACGATCTGAATGGATTAGAATTGGTTCATGATATGACACTTACCTGTTACAATGGAATTAAGGGAGACGGCTGTGGACATTGTCCAAGCTGCAAGCTTAGAAGAAAAGGATATGAGGAATTCTTAGAGCGTTATAAGAAATAATTGTAAATACATTTTGATTCCGCAAGTGTTTTATATTATAATAGACTATATGTGCGGATGCACTTTGCATTCGAGAGAGAAATATGCGACACAATATATTAAAGGAGAAGATATATGGACCATTTGGAAGCGTTAGAAGCAGAAGCAATGTATATCATGCGTGAAGTGGTTGCAGAATGTGAGAAGCCAGTCATGTTATATTCGATTGGAAAAGATTCTTCTGTCATGCTGCATCTTGCCATGAAAGCATTTTATCCGGAGAAACCGCCATTCCCATTTTTACACGTGAATACAACATGGAAGTTTAAGGAGATGATTGCGTTCCGTGATAAGACGGCGAAAGATCTTGGGATTGAGATGTTGGAATACATTAATGAAGAGGGTGTACGGCAGGGAGTGAATCCGTTTGATTATGGTGCGGCTTATACGGATATTATGAAGACACAGGCACTGAAACAGGCACTCAATAAGTATGGTTTCACAGCTGCGTTTGGTGGTGGACGAAGAGACGAAGAGAAATCACGTGCAAAGGAGAGAGTATTTTCTTTCCGTGATGTGAATCAGGCATGGGATCCGAAGAATCAGAGACCGGAATTGTGGGACCTATACAATACACAGATTAACAAGGGTGAGAGTATTCGTGTATTCCCTTTGTCAAACTGGACAGAGAAGGATATCTGGCAGTACATTAAGAAAGAGAATATTCCGATTGTTTCTCTTTATTATGCGGCAGTACGTCCGGTTGTAGAACGGGATGGTAATCTTATTATGGTAGATGATGACCGAATGAAATTACGTCCGGGTGAAAAGATCGAGAACAAGATGGTGCGGTTCCGTACATTAGGATGTTACCCGTTGTCGGGTGCAGTGGAGTCTAGTGCCACTACATTAGATGAGATTATTGATGAGACATTGGCATCGGTTGAGTCAGAGCGGACAAGCCGTGTTATTGATTCCGATGGTGGTAGCGCAAGTATGGAGAGAAGAAAGAGAGAGGGATATTTTTAAATGAATGATAAACTCTTAAAATTCATTACCTGTGGTAGTGTTGATGATGGAAAGTCCACATTGATTGGACATTTATTGTATGATGCAAAGTTAATCTTTGCAGATCAGGAGCGTGCACTAGAGCTGGATTCCAAAGTAGGATCAAGAGATGGTAAGATTGATTACTCACTTTTGTTAGATGGTCTGATGGCAGAGCGGGAGCAGGGAATTACGATCGATGTTGCGTACCGGTATTTCTCAACGGATAACAGAAGTTTTATTGTTGCGGATACACCGGGACATGAGGAATATACAAGAAACATGGCGGTGGGTGCTTCGTTTGCATCGTTGGCAGTTATTTTGGTGGATGCCAGTCAGGGAGTACTATTGCAGACGAAACGTCATTCCAGAATCTGTGCATTGATGGGAATCAAGCATTTTGTGTTTGCAGTCAATAAGATGGATCTGATTCATTATGACCAGCAAAAGTTTTTGAAGATTCAGAAGAATATCAAGATGCTGATGGCAGAATTTGATTATGAATCACTTTGTATTATTCCGGTATCTGCTACAGAGGGAGACAATATTGTCAAGCGTTCGGAACATATGCATTGGTATAATGGGACAACATTACTTTCTTATCTTGAGGATATTGATGTATCAGAGAAAGATGAGAATATGAGTTTCACTATGCCGGTTCAGAGAGTGTGCCGTCCGGATCATACATTCCGTGGATTTCAGGGAACGATTGCATCCGGAAGTGTCAGCGTTGGAGATGAGATTACGGTTATGCCAAGTGGAGAGACTGCGGTTGTGACCGGAATCTTACAAGGCGACAGAAAAGTAGAGAAAAGTGGTAAGGGCTATGCCGTAACAGTGCAGCTGGATACTGAGATTGATGTGTCGAGAGGATGTGTATTGGAAAAGGATGCACATTTGGAGTCGGGCACGTTGTTTGTCGGTTCTTTGTTGTGGATGGATGAGAAGAGTCTGGCAGCGGGACGGAATTTCTGGCTGAAGTTAGGAACACAGATGGTGCCGGCAACCGTAATGAAGATTAAGTATAAGATTGATATTAATACGGGTGCAGAAGTGAATGCGGATGAGATTTATAAGAATGAGATAGCAGTCTGCGAGATCTCGGCAGGAAGTAAAATTGTGTTTGAACGGTTTACGAATAACCGGAAGATGGGTTCCTTTATATTGATCGATCGCGTCAGTCATTCGACAGCAGCCGGCGGCGTGGTTATGCATCCTCTTTCAAGGGGCAATAATCTCAAGTGGCAGGAGATGGATATTACCAGAGAGATCCGGGAGAACCAGTTACAGCAGAAGGCAACGACAATCTGGATGACAGGACTATCCGGTGCGGGTAAGTCAACCATTGCCAATGAATTAGAGAAACGGTTGTGCTCAATGGGTAAGCATACCATGTTATTGGATGGAGACAATGTGCGTATGGGTCTTAATAAGAACTTAGGATTCAAAGAAACAGACCGTACAGAGAATATCCGAAGAGTGGCAGAAGTGTCAAAGCTGATGAATGATGCGGGATTGATCGTGCTTACATCATTTATTTCCCCATATTGCATGGATCGTAGGATGGCACGGGAGATTATTGGAGAACGGTTTGTGGAGATCTATGTCAGCACTCCGTTAGAAGAATGCGAACGCAGGGATGTGAAGGGACTGTATAAGAAAGCCAAAGCAGGTCAGATTCCGAACTTTACAGGTGTTTCCAGTCCGTATGAAGCACCGGAGAATCCGGAGATTACAGTAGATACGACACAATATGATCTGAATACCTGTGTAGATATGATCATGAAGCAGTTAGAGAATTATCTGTAACATATGAGGGCAGACGTATAAGAAATATGGAGGACATAACATGAAAACATTATATTTGCATATCGGCACTCCGAAAACTGCAACGACTGCCATTCAGTCATTTTGCTATGACAATAAAGATGTGTTAGAACAGCAGGGGTATTATTATCCGATGTTTGATTATCAGTTTGAGAATGTACAGAAATACCGGAATGGTCATTTCCTGGTATGCCGGGTGTTTGATGAGGCTCATACCCGGCTGCCGGAGAAACAGGAAGCCTTAACGATGCAGATTTTAGGTGAATTACTTTCTATGTTTGAACAGCATGAGACGATCATATTATCCGATGAGGGAATCTGGAACCGGGGTTTTTTTGAAGACACACACTGTTGGAGTAAGATTCGGAAGGTGCTGATCGATAACGGGATTCTTGTCAAAGTTATTGTATATTTTCGCAGGCAGGATGACTTTCTGTTTTCATGGTGGAATCAGCAGATTAAGGAAGGGATGCATCCATCGTCTGTTATGGATTGGAAGGAGATTACCGAGAAACTGCCATATATTAAGCTGGATTATTATGGGTATCTGGAACAGATAGCAGAGTATGTAGGAAAAGATAATATTCTGGTACGGTTATTTGACCGCAGAGAATTTGTGGGTGGAACCATTCAGGAAGATTTTCTGGATGCGATAGGGCTTTCATTGACAGAAGATTTTAAGATCAATGATACGTTGAGTAATCTGAGTCTTACAAAGAACGATATCGAGATCAAGCGTGCATTAAATATGCTTTCAGGATTAGATAAAAAAGAAAATGCCCTGTTTCGTAAGGTGCTTAGTCAACTATCGGAAGAATCGATAGATGACCGGTCTGTAAGCATGTTCTCGGCAGAGGAGGACATGGCATTTATGCAACAGTTTGCAGAAGGGAATGATAAGATCGCAAAAGAATATATGCACCGGGATGCTCCGATGTTTCAGCCGGCAAAGAATTCGCAGCAGAAGTGGAGTGCGAATAATGAACAGATGGTGGAAGATGTGGTGCGGTTCTTTGGAACGATCACATTGCAGCTGTTACGTGAGAATGAAGAATTAAAAGCAGAGCTGAAGACGCAGAAACAGCATATTAATAATATTCGGTTTAAGATGCAGCATCCGGCAAAAGCGATCATCAACAAGATCAGGAGAACGGAATAAACAGAAGGAAAAGAGATTGTCTTATCAATGAAATCATAATTTTCAAACGATGAAGACAGTCTCTTTTTACATTTTTCTTGCAATGTCTATGTGGGATGAGGTATAATAGACTAATGTTTAGATGGAGAGTTCTACACTTTTATAAATTAAGAATACGACAGGAGGAACTTCATTATGACAATATTGGTAACAGGTGGTGCGGGATTTATTGCAAGCCATACAAATGTAGAGCTGTTGGATGCAGGTTACGATGTAATAGTGATGGATAACTTGTGCAATTCCAGCAAAGAATCCGTTGCAAGAGTAGAACAGATTACCGGAAAGAAGATTCGTTTTTATGAGGCAGATATGCGTAAGGTAGAGGAATTGGAGCCTATATTTTCAGAGAATGCAATTGATGTGATCATTCATTTTGCAGGACTTAAAGCAGTGGGAGAATCTTGTGAGAAACCATATGAGTACTATGAAAACAATATAAGTGGTACGTTGAATATTATTTCCATGATGAAGAAGTATAATGTGAAGAAGATGGTATTTTCTTCTTCTGCAACCGTATATGGGAATCCGGAAGTGATTCCGATCACAGAGGAATGCAAGGTTGGAGGCGTAACGAATCCATATGGACAGACAAAGTTGATGTTGGAGCAGATTCTTACGGATATTCAGAAGGCAGATCCTTCTTTTGACATTGCGTTACTCCGGTATTTTAATCCGATCGGAGCACATGAGAGTGGATTGATCGGAGAGGCACCGAATGGTATTCCGAATAATCTGCTTCCTTATGTTGCCAAAGTGGCGGCTGGGGTGTTGGAGAAGGTTAATGTATTTGGAGATGATTATGATACACCGGATGGTACCGGAGTAAGAGATTATATTCATGTTGTAGATCTTGCAAAGGGACATGTGTGTGCTGTGAAGAAGTTATTAGAGCATCCGGGACTTGTTATCTATAACTTAGGAACAGGAATCGGATATTCTGTATTAGATATCATCCATAATTTTGAAAAGGCATGTGGCAAGAAGATTCCGTATGTGATCGCACCGAGAAGAGCAGGTGATATCGCGACCTGTTATTCGGATCCGTCCAAGGCAGAACGAGAACTTGGATGGAAGGCAGAGTATGGAATTGATCGGATGTGTGAAGATGCCTGGAGATGGCAGTCTATGAACCCGAATGGATATGATACAGTGAAAGAGGGATGAATCAGGAGGGGTTAGAACGGAATGAAGAATTTGTTATTTATTGTGAATCCTTCAGCTGGAAGGAAACATATTAAGGGCAAATTATTTGATATTGTAGATCTGTTTGTCAAAGCAGATTATAACGTAAGAGTATATCCAACGCAGGCAAAGCAGGATGCAACACGGATCGTCTGTGAGGAAGGGTGGTTATATGATCTGATCGTGTGTGCGGGTGGCGACGGTACATTAGATGAAGTTGTGGCGGGCTGCATGAAATGTGGATGTGATACACCAATTGGTTATATTCCATCCGGTACGACGAATGATTTTGCAAGAAGCCTTGGAATCCCGAAAGATCCGATGCGTGCAGCGAATCGAATTGTGAAATATCAGCCACAGCCAATTGATATAGGATCTTTTAATGGAGACTGCTTTGTGTATGTGGCAGCTTTTGGCGCATTTAGTGCGGTCAGTTATTCTACTCCACAGGAATATAAGAATCATTTAGGGCATATGGCATATATATTAGAAGGAATCAGAAGTGTGCCCAGCCTGACCTCTTACCACATGAAGGTGGAATATGATGGGAATATTATTGAAGACGACTTCTTGATCGGAATGATCACGAATTCGTTAACGGTAGGAGGATTCCCGAATCCGAATTCCAAGATCGCACAGTTAGATGATGGAATGTTTGAAGCATTGCTGGTGAAGTATCCGACGAACCCGATCGATCTGCAGGCAACGGTTACTGCTTATCTGATGGGTGAATTTAATCCGGAATATATGTATCAGTTCAAAGCAAGAAAGATCAGTGTGGACAGTCCGGAGACTGTGGCATGGACATTAGACGGTGAATTTGGTGGTAACGTAACGTATGCGGAAGTGCAGAATATGCAGCATGCGATACAGATCATTAAAAAGTAGCATAAGACAAGCTATATGAATAATTAAGAATAATAAGAACAGAAGGGGTATATCATGGGTAAGTATTTTGGTACAGATGGCTTCCGCGGAGAGGCCAATGTAGATCTGACGGTAGAACATGCCTACAAGGTAGGCAGATATTTAGGCTATTATTATGGCAAGAATCATGAGGATGGCAAAGCAAGCATTGTAATTGGAAAGGACACAAGACGTTCCTCTTATATGTTTGAATATTCTTTGGTTGCGGGATTGACAGCAAGTGGAGCAGATGTATATCTGATGCATGTAACGCCAACCCCGAGCGTATCGTATATTGTACGGTTGGATGAATTTGACTGTGGAATTATGATCTCAGCCAGCCATAATCCATATTATGATAACGGAATTAAAGTGATCAATGGACAGGGCTATAAGTTAGAGGCAGAGGTGGAAGCGGAGATTGAAGCATATATTGATGGCGAGATCCCGGAGATTCCATTTGCTAAGAGAGAGCAGATTGGTAAGACGGTTGATTATGCTATGGGACGTAACCGTTATATTGGATATCTGATGACATTGGCAACCCGTTCTTACAAGAATAAGAGAGTAGGTCTTGACTGTGCCAATGGAGCATCTTCTACGGTGGCCAAAGCAGTATTTGAGGCATTAGGAGCTAAGACTTATGTGATCAACAATGAACCGGATGGAACGAATATTAACAATAATTGTGGATCTACCCATATTGAACAGTTACAGAAGCTGGTAGTGGAGAAACAGTTGGATATCGGATTTGCTTATGATGGAGATGCAGATCGTTGTCTTGCGGTAGATGAGACTGGTAAAGTGATTGATGGAGATAAGATCTTATATGCATGTGGCTGTTATCTGTCAGAGCGTGGAGAACTGAATAATAACACGGTTGTAACAACGATCATGTCAAACTTAGGACTGTATAAGGCGTTAGATAAGAAGGGAATTTCTTATGAAAAGACCGCAGTTGGAGATAAGTATGTATTTGAAAATATGATGGAAAACGGACATTCTCTTGGTGGAGAACAGAGTGGACACATTATCTTTAGTAAATATGCAACAACGGGAGATGGTGTGTTAACTTCGATCAAGTTAATGGAAGTTATCTTAGAGAAGAAAGTAAAGGCATCTGAGCTATTCCGTGATCTGAAGATCTACCCACAGTTATTACAGAATGTGCGGGTAAAGAGCAAACCGGAAGCAAAGGCAGATCCGGATGTAATGGCTGCTGTAGAGAAAGTAGAGAAGGCATTAGGAGAGGAAGGAAGAATCCTTCTTCGGGAAAGCGGTACGGAACCGGTGATTCGTGTTATGGTGGAAGCGGCAACCGATGAATTGTGTAAACAGTATGTAGAAGAAGTAGTTGCCGTGATCAAAGCCAAGGGACATGAGGCATAGGAGCGGAGAGAATCATGAATAAGAGCAATACGTTCCGACAAAGAAGTATCATCGGATTCGCTGCTTTAGCGCTTGCCTGCGCATTAGGGACAGCTCCGGTTACGGTTCAGGCAGAGAAGAATGGATGGCACAAAGGCTATTATTATGAAGATGGCGAGAAAGTGACCGATGACTGGGTACATTCAGGTGGTAAGAGATATTATGTAGGTGAGAATGGCAGGAAGCTGGTTGGATGGAACCGGATAGGTTCTTCTTACTATTTCTTTAATCAAAAAGGCAATAATTATCAATCAGGTAAGCCAATTGGTGCACAGATTACGAAGTTGAGTAATCAAGTGGTAACAATGGGAATTGATGTGTCAACCTGGCAGGGTAAGGTGAACTGGAATCAGGTAAAGCAGTCAGGTGTGGATTTTGTCATGATCCGTGTCGGATATGGAAAAGGACGTTATGGAGCGAAGAGATGCACAGTAGACAATCGGTTCCAGTCCTACGTGGAAGGCGCAAGTCAGGCTGGAATCCCGATCGGCATTTATTTCTATTCGTATGCGACGAGTGAAGAAGATGCGTTAGAAGAGGCAGAATTTACGATCAGGCAGTTAGAGGGAATCCCGATCAGTTTTCCGGTTGCCTATGATATAGAGGATGCACATATTCTGAATAAGACAACGAATGAACTGAGAACTTCTATGACGAAGACATATATGGATACCATTGCTGCAGCAGGCTATTATCCAATGTATTATTGTAATCAGAGCTGGTATAATGATCATTTGGATTCGGAAGAACTGGAGAATTATGATTTCTGGTATGCCAGATATACGAATAAAGAACCGGATATCGAAGAATATCCATATGCGATCTGGCAGGCAACTTCCATGCAAAAGATTCAGGGAATCCCGGAGAATACAGTAGATATTGATTTTCTATACAAAGATTACCGCAATTTGATCCAGACACGAACAACAGCCGAGAAATACGGCTGGTATAGGGAAGGATTCAACTGGCAATATTATTATCAGGGACAACGGAAGCAGGACGGTTGGTTTACAATAGGTGGTTACACGTATTATCTGGATAATAATGGTGCATTGGAAGGCTGGCAGACGCTTGATAATAACCGGTATTATTTTAATGGCAAAGGACAGATGCAAAAGGGAATTGTTCGCGTGGGTCTGCATCGTTATCTGTTTGGAGAAGATGGTGTGCTGCAGATGACAACGGATGAACCGGGTGTAACAATTGATGCAGATGGAGTATGTCATATTAAGAAAGGCTGGTACCGGAATGAGGATGACAAGTACTTCTATCGAAACAGTGATGGAACGATCGCAAAGAACCGATGGATCACAACCAAAGGCAAGAAGTACTATGTAGGAAGCAAAGGAATCCGGGTGACAGGTTTTCAGACAATTAAGAAAAAGAGATATTATTTCAACAGCAATGGTGAGATGGTGCGTGGCAAGACGATCACCATACACGGACGTAAGTATACATTTCGTAGAAACGGTCAGTTGAAATGATCTGTAGCATACAGTAGGATGCGGCAGAAGATGGAGAATACAGAATTATGAAAAAGAGAGAGCAATTTAAACGATTAATCAATTTTTTGGAAGGATTTGTAATATTAGCTGCACATACGGTGATCTTTGCCTTTGTATGGTATGGTTCGTATGTAGAACAGTTAGAGATTCCGTTTTGGCGGCGTGGTGACTGGGCTGTAATCGGTGTATATGCATTGATCCTGTTTTTGTTGACTCATTTATATGGAGGATTCAAGATTGGTTATCTGCGATTGATGGATGTTCTGTATTCTCAGATATTATCTTTGCTATGTGCCAATGTTGTGGCTTATATCCAGGTCGTGCTGATCAGTAGAAAATATTTAAGTTCTGCACCGATTTTCAAGATGACAATTGTGCAGATTGCAATTATCTTATTATGGGTGTTCATATGCAAGTTGATCTATGCGGCGTTGTATCCGCCAAGGCAGATGCTGTTAGTGTGTTATGACCGTGACCCGGATGATATGATCGATAAGATGAGTTCCAGACAGGACAAGTATGAGATCTGTGATATTGCAGATCTGAACGAGGAATCTTTGGACAGTGTATGTGAGATGGTGAAAGAATATGAAGCGGTATTGATCTATGATATTCCGGCTTATGAGAGAAACATTATCCTGAAATGCTGTTTTACGGAGAGCGTCAGAACATATGTAACACCTAAGATTTCGGATATCTTACTGAGGGGATCAGATAATATCCATCTGTTTGATACACCGTTATATTTATCGAGAAATCAGGGCTTATCAGCTGACCAGCTTATGTTTAAGCGGTTGTTGGATCTGGTGATCTGTATACCGGTATCCGTGCTTTTGATGCCGCTATTTCTGATCATTGCATTTTTGATCAAGGTATATGATGGTGGTCCGGTGCTTTACAAACAGCCAAGACTGACAGTGAATGGTAAGATATTTAATATCTATAAGTTTAGAAGTATGTGTATGGATTCAGAGAAAGGTGGGGCACAGCTTGCCAAGAAGAATGATGACCGTATCACTCCGGTTGGACGGGTTCTGCGTGCATTACATTTTGATGAATTCCCACAGTTGATCAATATTATAAAGGGTGATATGTCTTTGGTTGGCCCGAGACCGGAACGACCGGAGATTGCAGCACAATACAAAGAGATTATACCGGAGTTTGATTTCCGATTGAAAGTGAAAGCAGGACTGACCGGTTATGCACAGGTATATGGCAAATATAATACGACTCCATATGATAAGTTGAAGTTGGATCTTACTTATATAGAGAATTATTCCTTCTGGTTAGATATCAAGCTGATGTTCCTTACATTTAAGATTCTTTTCCAGAAAGAGAATACCGAGGGAATTGATGCAAATCAGGTAACGGCGGTGAAAGAGAAGAAGGAGTAATGAGATGAGCCGGACGGCATTTAAAGTTATATTTTCAGAACTGGTGCGAGTGATCACATTTCCAATCCGGTTGTTACCAATCCATAACAACCGGATTCTCTTTACCGGGCTGACGGGAGGGAATGGATATGATTATTCGTGTAATCCCAAGTATATATATGAATATATGCGTAAGCAGGATGAAGGACAATATGAATATGTGTGGGCGGTGAAAGATCCGGCACAGTATGATTTCTTGAAAGAAGAGGGTGTACAAGTGGTGAAACATTTTACGCTTTCTTCTATTCCTATGTTATTGACTTCTAAGGTGGTTGTAACAAATGGTTCCTATGTCCCGTGGTTTCCTTTTCGGAAATCACAATATGTCATCAATACATGGCATGGTGGTGGAGCGTATAAGAAGGTGGCAATGGAGACAGACAAGGCAGATTGGTCGGCAAGGAGAATGACGGCATTTTGTGCAGATAATATGAGGTTGTTTGTGGCAAGCTGCCGGATACAGGAAGAGCAAATGATACGAAAGACGTATCAATATCGGGGTGATGTGTTACAATGCGGAACCCCGCGAAATGATTTTTTGGTATGTCACAAGACGGAAGATGCGAATGTGAAAGTTCGTACAAAGTATCAGATTCCGATGGATGCGAGGATTGTGTTGTATGCACCGACATATCGGTACGGCAAGATTCCGGTACATCTTTCCTGTGATGCGTTATTACAGCGGTTAGAAGTCACAGGAGAACAATGGGTGTTTTTTAACCGATATCATCGCTATCAGACTGCGGATATGAATGTGCAGGTGACCGGGCAGAGGATGATAGATGTGATGGATTATCCGGATATGCAGGAACTGCTTGCGGCAGCAGATGTGTTGATCACGGATTATTCGTCAAGTGTGTGGGATTATGGATTCTTATATCGGCCATGCATCCTGTATGTACCGGATAAAGAGGAATATATGGAACAGACGGGATTTTATGTGGGATTGGAGGAATGGCCATTTCCACAGGCGGTCACAGAGAGTCAGGTAGCAGAAAAGATTCTAACCTTGATGCAGGGAACAGAGGATTATTCTGATTATGTAGAACAGATCAATAGACATTATGAACAGTTGGGCAGCTATGAGACTGGTCATGCAGCGGAAACAATCTGCAATCGGATCAGGGAGGTAATACATGGAACAGACAACAGATAGTATAACAAATGATGTATCCGTTATTATACCGGTGCATAATGGTGCGGATTATTTAGAAGACACCTTACGTTGTGTGATGAAACAGACGCTTCGTAAGATTGAGATCATAGTGGTAGATGATGGATCCACAGATGATACGGCGGCAATTGTGAAGCGGTTACAGGAAGAAGATAATCGGCTTCGGTATATATATCAGGAAAAAGCAAATGCCGGGGTTGCCAGAAACCGGGGAATGGCGGCAGCGAACGGACAGGCATTGATGTTCTTAGATGGGGATGATCTGTTTGAGCCGGAAATGCTCGAGAAGATGTATGGGGCATTGGCGGAATGTACAGCGGACATGGTTGTATGTGATGCGGATCAGTATGATACCCGGACCGGGGAATATTTGCCAAAGCCACAGTATATGCGCAGTGAATATCTGCCAGAGGATAAGAATATTTTTTCCAAGTTAGAATTAGGGGAACACATTCTTTATTTTACAACAAGTGTTCCGTGGAATAAGCTGTTTCGGGCATCTTTTTTGAAGGAGAACAATCTGCAATTTCAGGATATAGAAAGAGCAAATGATCAGTATCTGTCTATTCTTGCATTGCTGCTTGCAGATAAGATAGTGGCGGTGCGGGAAGTATTGGTACATTACCGGATCAACCAGAAAGGAAACCTGACGACAGAGTTTTCCAAGACTCCGCTTTGTGCTTATCAGGCAATGGTGGCTACAAAGGAAGCCTTGACGGAACGTGGATTGATTGAAGATGCAAAGGTAAAGCAGGCATTTGATAACAAGGTAATTAATCTGATGATCTATAGTCTGAATATCCAGCGTTCTGCACAGGCATATAAGGAATTGTATGATGTGTTGTCCGGTGGCGGCTTAGAGCGGTTAGGACTGGCAGGAGAAGGGGAAGAACACTATTTTAACCCGTTGGAATATCAGAATCTGCAGAGTTTCCTGTCGATGCCATATGATCAGTTTCTGGTTATGAAGAATCGGGAGTACCGGGATGTAATTGCGAGAAAGAATGTCCGGTACAAAGAGATGGTTGCGAAAAAGGATACGGTCATTGCGGGTCTGAAAGAGAAAGAAAAGGAATTAAATGAGATCAAACGTAAGAACTGGTATAAGAAGATGGTCAAATGGATTGATCGGTATCATAGCATACGGGATAAGATCAGACCGCCAAAGAATTAGAATGACAGGGAGTATGTGAGGTGACAAGATGAAGTTAAATGCACAGACAGAAGTATTAGTGGACAAATTAGCGATCCGACGGGATGTTATGACAATTGGTGTTTTAGTGCGCGATATGTCAGGCAATCCGGAGTCTGTTGAGATTAAGTTAGCGGTAAAGTTTGCAAATGATAAGGAGACACGGATCCTTCCGCTTTCTGTGACGGATACGAGTTTTGATGAGAATGGCAATTATATTGGATATGCTATATTTGATTATGAGTTAGATGCTGTATTTTTCCGGAGTAATCTGAATGCATTCACGGTAACTGTGCAGGCATATGATGGATATGGTTATCAGGATGTGATCGTAGAAGGTAAAGATTTTAACCAGGTAAAGGATGAGAATGAATATGCCTGTACATTAGAGCAGGGAGTGATCCATATCCGAAGAAAGAAGCCGGTGAAAGTGCCGAAGAACAATCCGCTGCTGGCACTTCTTACATTCTGTTATCGTGCGATGGAATTTGTTGTTGGAACATTGTTGCTTCCGCTATTTCTATTAGATGGAATTTATGTGTATGGATTAGGACATACACGTAGATTCATGGAGAATACGTACGGAGGCAGTCAGTTAAAGAGAATTCTGTTGTTTGCCAAATGGAGATATTCCTCTTTCATTCGGCTGACGATGAACCGCGTCACTTTGAAGAGAACCTTTTTAAATGTTGCAGCGTCGGTGATGTCTGTATTCTTTAAACAGGAATATATTCTGTTTGTATCGTCTAGAAGAGAAGATCTGACCGGCAATATTGCTTATGTCAATGAGATCTTACAGGAAAAGAATGCAAAGGTGTTATTCTGGCTGGTACCGGGTAAACGTAAATATATGACCTATCGCAATTATTGGAAACTGGCATATCAGATCGCACGTAGTAAGGTGGTAGTAGTAGATGACTTTACGCCAATTCTCAATGAGGTATGGGCGATGGATCATCGTATACTGATTCAGTTATGGCATGCCTGCGGAGCATTTAAGACATTTGGATTTACCAGAGTGGGTAAGGATGGTGGACCGAACCAGACAAGTACGAATCACCGGTACTATAATTATGCAATTGTAAGTTCTGATGAGATCCGCCGTTTCTATGCCGAAGGATTCGGTATTGATGTGAAGAATGTGAAAGCGTTGGGAGTTCCAAGAACCGATGACTTCTTTAAGGAATCCTATAAGAGCGAGATCCGGGCAAAGCTTTATGAGCAGTATCCGCAGTTGAAGGATAAGAAAGTGATCCTGTTTGCACCAACATTCAGGGGAAATGGAGCGGGAACAGCACATTTTCCGTTTGATAAGTTCAATGTAAAAGATGTGTTGTCAAAGCTTGGAGAAGAATATATGATCATTATCAAACATCATCCGTTTGTGGAGATGAAACATCCGGTGGATGCATCAGTGAAAGATCGTGTGCTGGATCTGTCAACGGAATCGGAGATCAATGACCTGTTATTTATTACCGATCTGTTGATCACAGATTATTCTTCGGTTATATTCGAGGCTTCGTTGTTGAATATTCCAATGCTGTTCTATGCATTTGATTTAGAGGATTATGTAGTGAACCGTGACTTCTATTATCCGTTCAAGAATTTTGTGCCGGGTAAGATTGTGCGAAATGTAGATCAGATCGTGGAATCCATCGGGCAGGAAGATTACGAACAGGAGAAAGTGGAGACATTTAAGCACCGGTTCTTTGATCAGTTAGATGGTAAATCATCTGAACGTGTGGCTGATTTTATTATGAATTTGTTAGAGGAAGGGAAGTAATGGAGACAACGGATATCAGGAAGGATAGATGGTTTGAGCGGTTGAGTGATCGTCAGATCTGTATATTATTATATCTATTTTGTTTTTTGATGATGACGGTTATGGGGAGCGTACTAAGCATTTCTTATATCTTAGATGAGACCGGAACTGTAGCTAATGCAGCATTTTTAGCCGGATATAACTGGGGTGACTGGGTGACCAATACCGGAGGATATTTTTATAAGTATGGACAGGCACCATTTTATGCATGGATATTCAAGTTGGTGGATAACCCATATCTGATCTATAAGTTAATGATGATCGTGAATGGGGCTTTTGTGGCATGGATTCCGACAATTGCATATAAGGTCTGCCGGAAACATTTAGGACAGCAGGATAAGCTGAAATGTGCATTGCTATCAATGGTATTGACTTTTGTGCCGGCAACGATTCTCTATTCCTTATTTGCCAGAGCGGATGTGATGCTGATCGCTTTTGCATGGATCACGCTATATGTATTGTTACAGGCAGCAGACCAGGCAGAACGAAAAAAACAGATCCTGTATTCCGGGCTTGTTGGATTTGTCAGTGTATATATGTATATGTGTCACGCAAGAGGAATTGTGTTTGTCATTGCGATCGGCATGGTTGTCGTAGTGTGGAGATTCTTTGTGAAAGAGAAGCGGATCTGGTTTTCTGTATATGCAGTGAATGTAGTGATATGGCTTTTCGTGGACAAGCAATTAACCCGTTATTTCAAGTCAAGTATATGGGGAAGCGGTGCAAAGAAGAATACGGTAGAGAATATGAATTATGACAAATACCGGAATCTGCTTACGGTAGATGGAATCCGCACGGTAGTACATAACATAACAGGCTGGCTGTTTGGAACATTTCTGGGAACATTTGGTCTGGCAGTGCTTGGTCTTGTATTTGCCTTTATGATCGTGATATTCTTCATAGCAAAGAAGCATCAGATCACACCAAAGGAGGCTATGATCAGTCTGTATGTGTTCTTAAGTTATGCAGGAACGGTTGCGGTAGGTGTATTGTTCTCCTTTGGTTCGAATTATAAGTTTGTGACAGGACAGGATATCAGCCGGGCAGACCGTTTCCTGTATAGCCGTTACATTGCGCCAACTTATTCGATCCTGATCTTTGTTGGATTATATTATCTGTTCTTCCGAACCGATTGTTTCCGATGGAAGACCAAACTGGTTACGTTATTGTTGGGCGGTGGACTGATCGTTTATTGCCGGACGTGGCTTGGTGGTTATGTGAATGGAGTGGAATATTCCTGGAGAAATACGATCGATGCGGCATTATTCTTTGATACCGTACGTTATGGAAATGATGCAAACCGGTTCGAGGGAGTATCGAGGGCACTTATATTGGCAGCGATATTCGCATTTGTTATCTTATTGGTATGTTTCCTGCTGAATTGGTTCAAAATAAAATATACAAAGCTTACATTAGTGATGCTGGCTGCCTGTTTCTTAGTCAGTTTGACAGTGAATTATAAGAAACTGCGTCTTTCTACAGATATTCGTCCGATGGTGACGGTAGGACCTGCGATCACTGCCATGTATCAGTTAGAAGAAGATACGGACATTTCGGAAGAATATGGAGAAGTGTATGTAGATCCTTCTATTACGAGAAAGAGAATGTTCCAGATGGCAATGCCACATTTTGCCGTACATGTGAATCGTTCTATGCAGGCAGAGGAAGTAGAGAATATGTTTATTGTTGCCAAACGCTATACCCTGAATGATGGATGGAATGGTGAGGACTGTTATCTGTTGCCGGATTATGATATCGAAGATGGGGCAACGGTTGTTCTGGTAAAGGGAGAACAGTTAAAGAAGACACTGGAGGAAAAAGGAATTACGGTGCAGCCGATCCCTGCTGATTATGCACAGCGGACACTGGATAAGAGGGTGTTATGGTTCAGCAAGGACATGAAGCTGGTATTTGGCTATCAGAAAGCAACGTTTTCATACAGCAGATAAACATAACTTGTGAATATGAATATTCTGTGATAGAATAAGTCGAATACATCAGGAGGCAATATGATGAAACGATTTTTTAATGATGTTGTAAAGTATTACAACTATATGGTACGGGCTGCAAAGTCAGAATTGAAGACAGAGGTGGCGAATTCCTATCTGAATTGGATCTGGTGGATCTTGGATCCGTTATTTTCTATGTTGACATATTACTTGATATTTGGTGTGGTATTCAATGGAAAAGAACAATACTTTGTAATCTTTTTGTTTATCGGATTAACAATGTGGAATTTCTTCAATAAGAATGTGGTACAGAGCGTGAATATGATCAAACGTAATAAGCCGATCGTCGCTAAGGTTTATATTCCGAAGTACATATTACTTATTTCCAACATGATGATCAATGGGTTTAAGATGATGATCTCATGGTTTATCGTTGTGTTGATGATGGCATGCTATAGGGTAGAACTTTCATGGTATGTATTGGCATTTATTCCGATCATGATCGTGTTGATCATATTTACGTTTGGTTTTAGTGTGCATTTATTACATTTTGGTGTATTTATCGAAGACCTTAACAACGTGATCAACATTGCATTCAAGCTGTTATTCTATATGACAGGTATTATGTATAACATTGAGAAGAGAATACATGTTGCATGGGCACGGGATATTATGATCTATTGCAATCCGATTGCATTGCTGATCCATGATATGCGTAAAGTATTGCTCTATCAGACGGCACCATGTTGGACAGGTATGGCGATCTGGGCAGTGATCGGCCTGATCTTAAGTGCGCTTGGCGTAAGACAGATCTACAAGAATGAGAATAGTTATGTAAAGGTGATATAATGAAAGACGATGTATTGAATGAAGAATTTAATGATGAGATCGACGGAGAACGCATTATGAAAGATGTGAATGAAAACAATATTGCAATTGAAGTCAAAGATCTTTGTATCAATTATAAGAATATTAAGGCGTATTCGATCAAGAAGAGTCTGCTTCGTCTGAAGAAGGTTCAGGTGGAAGAGTTTCATGCAGTGAAGAATGTATCCTTTACGGTACCGGAGGGAGAGATTCTTGGAATTATCGGTAAGAATGGTAGTGGTAAGTCTACGATGCTTCGTGCGATTGCAGGAATCTTCAGCCCGGATAGCGGCTCGATCGATCTGAAAGGGCATACGGTGTCTTTACTGGCGATCGGTGTTGGATTCCAGAAGGAGATTACAGGACGGGAGAATATCCTGTTGTCCGGAATGTTATTAGGATTTTCGGAAGAAGAGATCCGTGCGAAGATGGATGATATTATTGCATTTGCAGATCTTGGCAAATTCATTGATATGCCGGTACGAACTTATTCGAGTGGTATGTATTCGAAGCTTGCCTTTTCAATCACTGCCATCTTAGAGACAGAAGTTATGTTGATTGATGAGGTATTAAGTGTAGGAGATCAGAAGTTCAAGAAGAAGAGTTATCGTAAGATGAAAGAATTAATCTCTAAGAAAGATCGTACCGTTGTGATCGTATCACATAATATATCAACACTTAGTTCTTTGTGTGACCGTGTGATGTGGATGCATGATGGAGAGATCAAGAAACTTGGTCCGACCGAGGAAGTATTGGAAGAATATCAGGAGTTTATGAAATAGTGATTCGTAAGATTGTCAAATGGGTTGTGTTTAAGTGCATATATCCGGTATATTACCGATTGGCAGCGAGGAAGCCGGTTCGAACAGATAAAGTAATCTTTGTCGAGAATCATCAGGCACATTTGACGGATAATTATACTTTGTTATATAACAGTTTGAAGCAGTCGGGATATGATGTGAACGTGCATTATCTGCAGGTTGCACATTCCGGCTGGAGTAAGATTATTAAGCGTTCCCTTGCCCTGATCCGGGATATGGGGGATGCTTCTGTTGTATTTTTGAATGAATCCAATAGTCTGTTTGGTGCATTTACTTTGCGGGCAGAGACACAGATGGTACAGGTATGGCATGCCTGCGGAGCTTTCAAGAAATGGGGATATAGTGTTGCAGACAAGGAGTTTGGGGATAATGCAAAAGAATTATCAAGATATTCCGGGCACCGTAATTACACCTTAGTTCCTGTGAGTGGTAGTGAGGTGTGTTATGCATATGAAGAGGCATTTGGAATAGAGGGGAAAGGTGTTGTGCAGCCGTTAGGTGTCAGCCGGACCGATGTCTTTTTTGATGAAACGTATCGAAAGCAGGCATATGATCATTTATATGAGTGGCGGCCGGAATGGAAGGATAAGAAGATCATATTGTATCTTCCGACGTTTCGTGGGTCGATTGAACGGGCAAAAGCACCGGATGCCATGGACTGGAATGAGCTGGCAGCTCTTTCGGAGTCTTATGTGGTCGTGATTCAGAATCATCCGTTTATCAAAGATAAGCTGGAGATTCCGGAGGAATTTGCTACACGTTTTGTTGATATTTCAGGGTGGGACGATATTCCGTTGACTACGGATGAATGGATGATGGTTTCTCATCTGTGCATTACCGATTATTCATCGGTATTGTTTGATTATTCGTTGTTAGACAAACCTATTCTGTTCTTTGCATATGACTTAGAGGCATATTACGATGAAAGGGGATTCTATTATCCGTACGAATCCTTTGTTCCGGGTCCGATCGTGCGGAATACGAGAGAATTGGTAGAGCAGATCAAACAGGCAGAGCAATGGGATCATCAAAGACTTGTCGAATTTAGAGAACGATATATGAGTGGATGTGATGGTGCATCGACGAAACGTATATTAGATGCGATATATGGGAAGAGAAAGTAAGAATAGGAGGAATTACCGATGGAAGGAAGTAATATTTATGGTGTAGTGCTTGCCGGGGGCAAGGGCACCAGAATGGGCAATGTGGAGAAACCAAAGCAGTTTATGGAGATTGGGGACAAGCCGATCATTGTGCATACAATCGAGAAGTTTGTTGCAAATACACAGTTTGAGAAGGTGTTAGTGCTATCTCCAAAGCAGTGGATCAAACATACACAGGATCTGGTTCGTAAATATATTCCGGATAGTGATCATGTTGTAGTGATCGAGGGAGGAAGTACAAGAAATGAGACGATCATGAATGCAATTGCTTACATTGAAAAGAGTGGTAAGTTGAATGCGGATACCATTATCGTAACACATGATTCAGTTCGTCCATTTGTAACCCATCGTATTTTAGAGGAGAATATTCGTTATGCTAAGGAATTTGGAGCATGTGACACCGTGATTCCGGCAACCGATACGATCGTGGAGAGCAAGGATCATCAGTTGATCACTTCCATTCCGGACCGTTCTACTATGTACCAGGGCCAGACTCCGCAGTCTTTCAAGGCGATGCATTTGAGAGATCTATATGAGTCTTTATCCGATACAGAGAGAGAGATTCTGACGGATGCATGTAAGATATTGGTGATCAAAGGAGAGCAGGTACATCTTGTAGAAGGTGAGGAGTCCAACATTAAGATTACGTATCCATATGACATGAGAGTGGCAGAAGCGTTGTTAGGAGGCATGTAATATGTTAAATGCGGTATATCAGTTAAAGCGGCCAAGACAATTTGAACTGGTTTACAAGGATATTACCTTTGACAAAGAGCATGCGATCGTACGTCCGACGCATTTGTCAATCTGTAATGCAGATCAGAGATATTATCAGGGAACAAGACCGGAAGAAGTTTTGAAGAAGAAGCTTCCGATGGCATTGATCCATGAAGGGATTGGACAGGTAGTGTACGATCCTTCCGGTGAGTTCCGGGTAGGAGACCGGGTTGTTATGATACCGAATCTGCCATGTGAGACAGATCCGGTCATTGCAGAGAATTATTTGAGGAGTTCGAAGTTCCGCGCAAGTGGAACGGATGGATTCCTGCAGGAATATGTCCAGACTACGCCGGATCGTTTAGTCAAGCTCCCGGAGGGAATCAATCTGACGGTGGCTGCATTTACCGAGTTTGTAAGTGTGGGACTTCATGCGATTGGAAGATTTGTAGATACGGCACATAGTAGACGGAACCGCATCGGAGTATGGGGAGATGGTAACTTAGGTTATGTAACCTCATTATTGTTAAAGACGATGTATCCGGAGACCGAAGTCTATGTAATGGGTGTCAATGAATCCAAGCTCAATGACTTCACGTTTGCAGATGGAACCTATTCGATTAATGAGATTCCGGCAGACTTTTCGATGGATCATGCATTTGAGTGTGTGGGTGGCAATGGAGCACATAAGGCGATCAACCAGATCATTGATTATATCAATCCAGAGGGAACAATTGGGATTCTTGGTGTATCGGAAGACTTTGCACCGATTAATACCCGTATGGTTTTAGAGAAAGGACTTAAGATCGTTGGAAGCAGCCGAAGCGGCAGAACGGACTATCTTAAGCTGGTGCAGCTTTATGAAGAACACCCGGAGGTTATTGATTACTTAGAGAATATCGTTGGTGAGCAGGTTACGATCCGGGAGATCAAAGATATTGCGAAGGCATTCGAGATGGATATTCATAAGCTGATCGGTAAGACTGTTATGATCTGGGACAAATAGAATCAAACAAAAAAGCTGCCGAATGGCAGCTTTTTACATTATGGGTACAAAAGAGTCGAAAACAACGATTTGTTTTTATTTCCCTACATAGTAGGTACGATATATCTTATTATAATCTTTATCCATTCCGAAGAATGAGATCTTTTGCTTTTTCTTGAGGTTTTTCTTTAATGTAACAGAATGTGATTTCTTCACTTTTTTGATCTTGTATGTCTGACCTCGCGTTTTCATTGTTCCTTTCTTGATCGTAGGAGCGGAGAAGGTAAGAGGTTTGGTCTTGACCTTGTATTTTGTAACTGTGAATTTGACATATTTGTTAGCAGCATCATTGCCATCATATTGTATGCTGTAGATAGGATTATTCCGTAGTGTATTCTTCTTGACGGCAATCTTAGAAGACTGTCTTACCCAGATACCATAGGAATATCCGTCTACCGTATTCTTATTGATCTTGATATTCTTAGCACCCATAATAAAGATTCCGGTTACGCATTTACTTTGGGAGGTAGAAGAACTTCGGGTAATGGTATTGTTACGGATCTTAATATTCTCATAAGGAACACCGGATAATGCATGGTGTGAACCGATTCCCCGTGGATAGTCTTCAATCGTACAATATTCAATGGTTATATTGCGGCAGGTTGTCTTATCAAGCGTGAATCCGGGTGTCCATTTGGTACTGCCGTTTTTATAGCAGATATCTAACTGAATGGCTTCACTTGTGTAAGAGTTCTTGCCAAAACGGAATCCACGGAAACTGCAATTGCTGATCAGGCCATTCTGTACACCGGCAAACTCCAATGCATGGGAACCATGGCAGTTCTTAATTGTTGTATTTGTAATCTTAACATTGTCTGCATGACCGATATAGATAAGGTTCGTGGATTTGGTGGAACTATAGATGTTACCGCCATTCCAGGTTCCTCCTGTGACAGTAATGTTCTGTGATAACTTATATCCCTTATATCCGGTAGATTTGTGCTTGGCATCACTATTCTTTAACATATTGTTGGATAAGCTGCTGTCGGAACGGTAAATAGTGGCATTTGCGTCTAAGTTCAGAGTAGTATTAGACTGTATGTATAATACATCACTGATGTAATAGGTTCCGGCTGGAACAGTAATAACAACATGAACGCCATCTCTTGCCTGATCTAATGCTTTCTGTAACGCATGTGTGTCATCTTCATTGTCTGTACCAAAGGCACCAAAATCATTGACGTTGTAGTAATAGGTATTGCCGATGACACTATAAGCTCTGTCGACTTCCACTAAGCCTTTGATTGCTGCAAGAAGTGCCTCTTTGGCTGTCCGGATCTGGTCTCTGGTTGCATCACCGTCATCATATACGTGCTGTGCATCTGCTAAACATTTCTGAAAGACGGAATAAGTCTCCGGTGTATAGGTTGTATAGATATCCGGAGGATATTTGGCTGCATCATCAATCGCTTTCTTTAATGCAATCTTGGCTTCCTGTTTTCGAAAGGTGGATGGATCAAGTGCGGAGACTTTGTCGGTTAAAGTGATTACCTTTTCTAATTGTATGGCGATCTGCGCCAGAGTTTCTTTGATATAGGTAAGGTTCTCTTCATCGGTGATCGTATAAGTATCGGCAGATTCCTGCAGTTTTTTGTCTTTGACCGCTTCATCATAACGGGAGATCAATTTGGAAGTTGCTTCATATAAGATATCTGCCTCGTTGATTGTATCTTTATATGGCTTGTAAGTAGCAGGTGTATATAATTTCTCGTTCTCTTCTGTGATGGAAGGACGTTTGACATCTGCGTGGGCTTTTAATTGCTCATTGGCATCATTTAACGTCGTAATATTATCTGCTAATGCGAAAGAATGGTATTTCTTTAAATTCTCAAATGATTCATCCTGATTGATCGCATCGATATTCGCCTGTTGTGCGGCAATGCCCTGCGACAGATTCTCTAAGGTAGTTCTGTCATCCTCGTCTAATTCCGCTGTAGTGTTACCGATATATTTACTTAACAAATTTGTTAAGGTTTCGGTGGAACCAATTGTAGCTGGATCACCGGTTGTTACATCTGTGAAAATAGTAGCTTCTTCGCTTGCTTTTTTGGCAGCGGCTACCGTATCTTTGTAAGTGGTATAATCGGAATAAAGCATGGTATAGGTCTCATCTAAAGCAGTATCTTCTGGAATCTCCTTCGCTTTCTCCTGAATTAACTTATTTAATGCAGCGATAGAATGAAGCAAGGTATCATTGGAATCCTTCACCGTTCGAATTTGGTTGTAGGCTGACTTTTCATTTTCCTCCGTTTGTTCCTGACTTTTCGCTACAGGTGCTGCATATACAACCGGTGCCGGTGTTGTTGCTGCTAATAGGCCAAACAACACCGTATATAGGATTGCATTGCGAGCATATGTTGTAAATCGCATTATGTTATGCCTCCCTCTGTTATGTATGTATCAGGTAAAATCATATTTGTCATTTACCCTACTGTATAACAGTATAACATTAAAGCGGTAATATGTAAAATTTGTGAAAGTAAAAAAGTGTTTATAATTTATCGGAAATCCGGCAGAAAAAGGATGGAATATAAGGCTATTGGTTGACATCATCTTAAAATCCGATATAATACTGTTAAGTTGGATAAATAGGCGAAAATATACCATAAGAGAAATAGAAGGAGAAGGACAAGATGAAACTGATTATACAGATACCATGCCTGAATGAAGCGGAGACTTTGGAGATTGCTTTGAATGATCTGCCAAAGCACATTGATGGAATTGATGAGATTGAATATCTTATTATTAATGACGGCAGTACGGATAATACGGTAGAGGTTGCTAAGAATTGGGGTGTGCAGCATATTGTAACATTTAAGAAGAACAAAGGACTTGCGAAAGGATTCATGGCGGGCTTAGATGGATGTCTTCGTGCAGGTGCAGATATCATTGTCAATACCGATGCAGATAATCAGTATTGTGGAGCGGATATCGAGAAGCTGGTTCGTCCGATCTTAGAGGGCAAGGCAGACATTGTGATCGGAGAACGTCCGATCGATCAGACGGAACATTTTTCACCACTTAAGAAGAAGTTACAGCATATCGGAAGCTGGACCGTACGTGTGGCATCCAAGTCGGATATCCCGGATGCACCAAGCGGATTCCGTGCATATAGCAGAGATGCGGCATTACGGTTGAATGTTACCAATCAGTATACGTATACATTAGAGACGATCATTCAGGCGGGACATGACAAGATTCCAATGGAATCTGTTCCAATCCGCACGAATCCGGAATTGCGTAAGTCCAGATTGTTCCACAGTATGTTTGGATATGTGAAGAAGTCGATGGTAACGATCATCCGATCCTTTATGATGTATAAGCCACTCCGGTTCTTTGGAGGTATTGGGGCTGTGATATTCCTGTTAGGATTCATTTTAGGAATCCGTTATCTGGTGTTCTTCTTTAGTGGCGGAGCATCCGGTCATGTACAATCTCTCATCTTAGCATCTACCTTGATGATGATGGGATGTATGACAGGAATTATCGGATTGCAGGCAGATATTATCTCGGCGAACCGTAAGATCTTAGAAGATGTGCAGTACCATGTGCGCAAGCTGGATTACGACAGTGAGAAGAAAGAACAGTAGGAGACAGAATCATGGATAAGCCAAGTGTATCAATTATTGTGCCACATTTTAATACCCCGGATTCCTTAGAACATCTGATTCAGAGTATTCCGATGCGGGAAGACTTTGAAGTGATCGTGGTAGATGATAATAGTACCAACGTGACGGTAGAGCAGTTACAGGAACGATTGCAGAAGTATACATCCGTTGCGGTATACCGGAATGATTCCGGGATTAAGGGCGCAGGAGCAAGCCGGAATGTGGGGCTTTCTCATGCCGCGGGAGAATGGCTTTTGTTTGCGGATGCAGATGATTTCTTTACCGGACAGTTTGAGGAGAAGGTAACAGCCTATCTTACCAGCGAGTATGATATGGTATATTTTCCTCCGACCAGTATGGATGTGGTGACGGGACAGCCGTCTTCGCGACATGTGATGTACAGTGAATTAGTACATGCCTATCACGATAAGGCAACGGAACGTAATCTGACGGAGATGAAATATCTGTTCTGTACGCCGTGGTCAAAGCTCATCCGAAGAAGTGTGTTTGAAAAGAATGGAATTCAATTTGATCCGGTCATGGTGTCTAACGATATTATGGCGATGACGAAGAGTGCCTATTATAGTCAGAAGGTAGGAACGTGTGCTGACGTGATATATTGTGTGACGCGTGGAGGCAAGACGTTGACTTCTAAGAAGAATGATGCAAACTTTGATATGCGGATTGATGTGCTGATCAGACGATATACATTTTTACGGGATCATTTAGAGAAGAAGCAGTTTAAGTATGCACATATTGACCGGTTAGCACTTGGCAAGTTAGTGGATGTTGTGATCGAGCATTGGGGGATTCGGAAGTTTTTTGAGATTCTCCACAAGTATCATAAGGCAGGCGTTCATTATTTTGATATTGGATTATTGAATCCGGTCACAGTATGGCATAAGGCAAAGATTGAACTTGCCTGGTGGGCGGATATTAAGAAACACCGTGCACCGGATGAAAGGAAATAGAGATGTTTGATTCATTAGAGCAGTTATTTGATGCGATCGTCGACGTGCAATATGTAGTACTCCGCAATTATGAAGAATTTCAAACGATGGGATTTCTACAGGATCACCCGGATATTGATTTCTTGTGCGAGAACCGGGAACAGATGGTAGAACAGTTGCAGTTGAAGCCACGCAGACGGAAAAATGATGGCATCCATTATTATGTAGAGATTGCAGGTAAGCGGGTATCGGTAGATTTGCGAACGGTTGGGGATGGATATTTGGATGCAGATTGGGAGAAAGGAATCTTGCAACGCAGAGTGAACCATGACAATTACTATGTATTGCAGAGTGAAGATTACTTCTATTCGTTGCTTTATCATGTGATCGTTCAGAAACATGCAGTTGCAGAGGATTACAAGGTAAGGCTTGCGGCTATGAGTAAGAACTTAGGGATTCCATTTTGCATTGAGAACAAAGAACAGTGCTTAGACACTTATATGAGAAAGCAGGGATATCATTATACGTATCCGGAATTTGCGGGAACAATCTTTCATATAGAGAATGTAGATGCTTCGTTAGTGGAACAGGCATTTGGTAAGAAAGTGCGACGTGCCTTTTATCAGAAAGTACGCAGACTGCTCAGAAAGGGTTAATAACATGGGTGAGAAGATTAGAGATATTCGACCGATTCATTTGATCGGCAATGAATTGATGGTGGAACTGAATGAGGGATACACCAAGAATCAGGGACGGGTGATCCATATACAGAATAAGAAGTTCCGGTATCTGCTGACAGAGAGTGATTATCATAAGGTAAGTTCGGATATTATGCGGGCAGCGGTGGAGTTGGATTATATCAAACAGCACATTCCTGAACCGGATTACAAGCTGACTCCAAAGGAGAAAGGAACGGCTTCGGATGTGACGGAGTTTACATTTCTTAAGATACTTAATACGGAGGAGATTGATTATCGGATCTTAGAGCTTAGAGATCATTTTGCAACCATTCTGGTCAATCCTTCGGAATATAAGCAATTCCGTAAGCTGGCTAAGGCGAAGAAGGTGAGATGTTTAGAGCATCCATTTGGCAGGCGGCATGGATATATCTTCTTATATCAGATGAAGGAATTTGCAGTATATCAGGACGGTGACTACTATTACGAAGTGATGTGTCAGCTCCCATGTAAGAGTCTGACACCGAAGATGTGGATGCCGTTAGATAAATGCGTTCAGCATGCTTTATGGGAGACAAAGCGTATGGAGAATGGATATCCATATGTGGAGGATGAAGAAGCGTGGATCTATTATATGACCCGTTGTATTTTCACGAAGCACGCTTTTGAAGAGAGCGATGTGAAGAAGCTGCAGGCATTGGAAACGGTATTAGAACATGATACGTTACGGCAGAAGTTAGAACTGATCGTGTTCGGATTTGCGGATTGTTTGATCGCTCTTAGCAAAGACAGAAAGTATGCGGACATTATGACAGAGTATTTCTCTTATCGGGAATACTAAGAGGAGGCAGGTTATGAGTAATCCAGCAGTAACCAAGTTAGTCAGGGACCGGATCGGTCGTCTGAGTTTTTGGATGGATGATAATATAGGGGAATCGGTGCATATTCATTTAGCGGATTTTCGTATGGATATGACAGTAGAGGAGATATTTGCACTTTCAGAAGAATTGAAGGATACGATGAATAAGCTTGTGGATGTGGAAGGTTTTGACTGTGAGAAGATTGATCCGGTATTCCTTTCCCTGTTGCTTGCTAAGAGATTGAAACACCTGGAAGCAACAAAGATCGATCATGTGATGTTAGAGGATCTGCTTGTGAATCACAGAACCCGTTTGGGATTTTTGAAGTATCAGAAGTTGTCGGAATCCAGAGCGGTCAAGGCATTACGGGGAGATTCAAGAGAAAATGACGGATACCGGAAATCTCATCATATCGGACAGACCAGCGGTCAGCGGTTAGATTCCATGAAGCAGAGCATTGAAGAACATGGATATCCGTATGATGGACAATATATTATTTTATATGAAGATCAGATGTTGATACGGGACGGACAGCATCGGGCATCCTGCCTGTATGTGGAACAGGGGAATATCGAGATTCCCGTACTGCGTCTTTGTTTTGATGATCCAAGTGTATCAGCAATGGATCAAAGTTATGGAAAACAGTTTGTGGCAGGCATTCGTAAGATTGACAAGAATATGGTCATTCAGGCAATTAAGAAGATGGTGAAAGGAATTCTGAAAGCGGGCAGGACAGTTCGCAGTAAGATATACTTAGCAACACATAAGAGTGCTTTGCACAAGATGGAACAGGTATATTTTCGGTAACAGGTGGATAGTGTAATGGTTAAGAAGTTATTAGATAAATACAAAGCAATTCCCGTCACTGTGAAGGCATCCTTCTGGTTTCTGATCTGTGGATTTGTACAAAGAGGAATTTCCCTGATCACAACTCCGATCTTTTCGAGATTACTTTCGACAAGCGAGTACGGTGATTTCAGTGTATACCAGACCTGGTATAATATCATTATCATTTTTGCCTCACTTAATCTGGCATCCGGTGTGTACATGCGGGGACTGGTTAAGTACGAAGAGGATCAGGACCGGTTTACCGGTTCGTTACAATGCTTGTATATGCTGACAACGGCAATCTGCTTTGGAATCTATATGTTGTTTCAGAACCGGTGGGATAAGTTCTTTGGGCTGGATTCCTCCTTTATTTATGCGATGTTCATTGATATTCTGGCAGCAACGGCATATCAGTTCTGGTCAACGAGACAGAGAGTGGACTTTAAGTACCGCAATCTGGTGATCATGACGGCATTGAATGCAGTATTACGTCCGGCAGTCGGAGTGTTGATGATCTATATATTCCCGACTCACAAATTAGAGGCGAGGATCTATTCCATGGTGGCAGTGGATGCAATAACTTTCGGCTTCTTTTTCTTCAGCATCTTTACAAAGGGTGTGAAGGTATTCACAACGAAGTATTGGAAATATGCTTTGGCATTTAATCTGCCATTGGTTCCACATTATCTTTCACAGATTGTATTGAATCAGTCGGACCGTGTTATGATCAAGTCGATGCAGGGATCGGATGTAGCGGGTATCTATTCACTTGCGTATTCGGTGGCATCGATTATGACGATCGTGAATACCGCAGTGATCAATACGCTGACACCTTGGATGTATAAGAAGATGAAGAAAGAAGAATACGCAGAGATTGGAAGAAACAGTATTCCGATTCTTATATTGATCGCATTTGCTAATTTCTGTCTGGTGGCATTGGCACCGGAAGCTGTGGCGATCATGGCACCAAAGTCATATTATGATGCTATCTGGGTCATTCCGCCGGTGGCAGCGGGAACTTTCTTTATTTTTATGTATAGTCTGTTCTCACGGTTTGAGTTTTATTTTGAACGTACCAGATTCATGATGATCGCATCGGTGGCAGGAGCGTGTATGAATGTATTGCTTAATTATATATTCATTCCAATCTATGGATATTATGCGGCAGGATACACGACACTGGTGTGTTATATGTTATACTGCATCGGACATTATCTGCTGATGCGGAGAATCAACAAGACGTTGATGAACAATACAAGAGTATACAATGTGAAAGTTATATTTGGTATTTCGGCAGTCTTTTTGGTGGGCTGTGCGGTTATGATGAGCCTGTATACCCATATGTTTATCAGATGGGGAGTATTGCTTGTCGTATGTGCATATTTTGTATGGAAGAGAGAGAAGTTTATCTCGCTGCTTAAGATGATGAAGGCAGAGAAGAAAGGAAAGAAAGCATGAGTGAGATCCAGGTTACGGTAGTCATGCCGGCATATAATTGTGAACATTATATTGAGACAGCAATTACTTCTGTATTGCGGCAGCGAGTTCCTCTTGAATTGATCATAGTAGAGGATCATTCGACGGACGGTACAGCAGATGTGATCCGCAAGTTCGAGTCGGATGAACGGGTAATCTATATTCATAATGAGATCAATGCCGGCGTTTCAGAAAGCCGTAACATTGGAATCCGAATGGCTAAGGGGAGATACATTGCATTTTTAGACGCTGATGATTACTGGACGGATGACAAGTTAGAACGTCAGGTTGCACTGATGGAAGAGAAACAGGCAGTTCTTTCCTCGACGGCTAGAGAACTGATGGATGAGGATGGTCAACTTTCAGGGAAGATCATTCCGGTTCCTGAACAACTGTCATATAAGGATCTGTTAAAGAGCAACCGGATCAATACTTCAGGTGCCATGATCCGTACAGAAGTTGCCAATGAATTTCTGATGGGACAGGATCATTTACATGAAGATTATATCTTGTGGCTGAAAGTACTTAAGAAATATGGAGTGGCATATGGGCTGAATGAGCCGATGTTGAAGTACCGGGTGATGAAACAATCGAAGTCGGGGGACAAGCTGAAATCAGCGAAGATGACGTGGGGCGTATACCGGTATATGGGGCTTAATTGTCTGCAATGTCTATATTATTTCGTGCAATATGCAATTGCAGGTGTGATCAAATATCATTAAATTAGGTATGGGTTCACAAATTCTTAAGAAAACGTATATTGTAAAATAAGGGTTAAAGTGTTATAATTTTGCTAGTTTTGTAGTAAATGAGAAGATAGAAACATAGTTTGTAACAGAGATAAAGAAGCAAAGAGGTAAGGAATATCAGAATAGAAGGAGGACACTCTATGTGTGGAATAGTTGGATATGTTGGAAAGGAACAGGCAGCACCGATTCTGTTAGATGGCTTGGCGAAGCTTGAGTACAGAGGATATGATTCAGCCGGGGTTGCGGTCTATGATGGCAATGAGATAGAGATCGTCAAGGCAAAAGGAAGACTTCAGGCGTTACGTGATCTTACAGGAGACGGAAAGAAACTGCCGGGCACAATAGGTATTGGACATACAAGATGGGCAACACATGGAGAACCATCCGTTACGAATGCACATCCGCATTTTAATGAGAATAAGACAATTGCGGTAGTACATAATGGTATTATCGAGAATTTCCAGCCGCTGAAGGAGAAGATGATCTCCAAAGGATATCATTTTGTGTCTGAGACAGATACAGAAGTGGTGGCACATCTGTTGGATTACTACTATGATGGGAATCCAATCCGTGCTATTGAGAAGGTAATGCACCGGGTACAGGGGTCTTATGCCTTGGGGATTTTGTTTAAGGATTTTCCGGATAAGATGTATGCGGTAAGAAAGGATTCACCGCTTGTGGTAGGAACTTCTGCAGATGGTAACTTTATTGCATCGGATGTGCCGGCACTTCTTAAGTACACCAGAGAAGTATATTTTATTGAGAACCGGGAGATCTGCGAACTTTCTGAGAACGGAATTAATTTCTATAATGAGGACTTAGAGCCGATCCGGAAAGAGACGAAGACAATCGAATGGGATATTGAAGCGGCTGAGAAGGGCGGCTACGAACATTTCATGTTGAAGGAGATTTACGAACAGCCGAAGGCGGTATTAGACACGATCAGCCCAAGGATCAAAGATGACAGGATTGTGATCGATGAACTGAATATGACTGAGGATGAGATCAGGAATCTTCGCCGTATCTATATTGTAGGTTGTGGTTCTGCTTACCATGTTGGTGTAACAGGACGCTATATTATTGAGAAGTTGACAAGAATACCGGTGGAAGTTGATATTGCATCCGAATTCCGGTATCGTGATCCGATCATTGAGCCGGATTCTATGACGATCATTATCAGTCAGTCCGGAGAAACTGCAGATTCGTTGGCAGCACTTCGAAAAGCACAGGAATTAGGTTCAAAAGTGCTTGGTATTGTGAATGTAGTTGGTTCTACGATTGCAAGGGAAGCAGACAATGTCTTATATACCTGGGCAGGACCGGAGATATCGGTTGCAACGACCAAAGCCTATAGTACACAGCTTTCCGCATTATATCTGCTTGCTATGTTATTTGGTAAGACGAGAGAGACAATCTCGGATGAAGAGTATGCAGATATGCTTAAAGAGTTAAAGAGTCTGCCGGATAAGATTTCGGAGATTTTAGGGGATAAAGAGAGAATTCAATGGTTTGCCAGTAAATATGCGAATGCAAAGGATGTCTTTTTCTTAGGACGTGGTATTGATTATGCCACCTCACTAGAGGGATCACTCAAATTAAAAGAGATTTCCTATATACATTCAGAGGCATATGCTGCCGGAGAGTTGAAACATGGAACCATTTCTTTGATCGAGGATGGAACATTAACGGTAGCGGTAGTTACACAGCCGGATTTGTATGAGAAGATGATCAGTAATATTGTAGAGGTAAGAACCAGAGGTGGTTATATCTTTACACTGACGAACAAGGGTAATTGCGTTATGGAAGATACTTCAGACTTTACGGTATATATTCCTAAGACGCATCCATGTTTTACACCATCACTTGCGGTCATTCCGTTACAGTTGTTTGGATATTATGTATCGGTTGCCAAGGGATTGGATGTCGATAAGCCAAGAAACCTTGCAAAGTCTGTTACAGTAGAGTAGTTTCTGATAAGGAACGTATTAGGAGGATTTAGTTTCATGAGTAAGAAGAGAAAGAAGAGCAAGAATAAGAAGTTAGGACTGATTCTTGTAGCTGAGGTACTTGTATTTGTTGGATTGTTAGTGGGTTATGGATGGTATTATGTGAATCACTCTTTGGATCTGGTGGCAAAGGATACCACGAGTAAAGATGAGATTGATGTCAGTGATGCGGTTACCGATACAATGAAGGAGAAATATCGCACGATTGCATTGTTTGGATTGGATGCCAGAACGAGTGATGATATGACCAAAGAAGGAGTTGCACATAGTGATGCGGTTATGATCGCCTGTATCAATAATGATACTCATGAGGTGAAGATTGCATCCGTATATCGTGACTGTTTCTTAGAGATGGCACGTTCCACGCCGTCTACCCAGAAGTATACACATGCATACTTCTTAGGTGGCCCGACTTGTGCAGTAGAGACATTGAATAAAAACTTAGACCTGAATATTAAGGATTATGTTTCTGTTAACTTTGAGGCACTTGCCAGAGCAATTGATGCGTTAGGTGGTGTTACGATCAATGTCAAAGAGAAAGAACTTAACAACTTGAATAAGAACTTGCAGGAGCAGGTTCAGGTAACCGGTATTCAGTCAGAAGGTGTATGGTCTGCCGGTGAGCAGACATTGAATGGTACACAGGCGACTGCCTATGCCCGGATCCGTAAGGTTGGTAATGGAGATTTTGAGAGAACGCAGAGACAGCGTGCAGTTATTGCAGCCATGGTAAAGAAAGCGAAAGAGTCAGATCTTGCAACGCTTAACAAAGTAATTGAACAGGTATTTCCTTTGGTAGCAACGAATATGTCTAATAAAGAGATCATGGATCTGGCATCCAATATCTTTAATTATGAATTAGGGGATAATATTGGTTTCCCTCTTTCAAATGAGACTCCGACATTAGGACCAAAGGGTAGTGTTGTTGTGCCGGCAGATCTGCTCAGTAATGTGAAGAATCTTCATGAGTTCTTATATCCGGAAGATACGGAGTATTCTCCTTCTTCTGAAGTACAGAGAATCAGTACAGCAATTACGAATGAGACCGGAATTGGTGACGAATTTACAGATGATAAGAAGACAGAAGCACCAACTTCAACAAACTCTGATAACTAAATGAAATAGACAACGAAGAATAGAGGTTGTCCCATTAAGATCTGGTGTTATGTATAATATGTAATTCATGATTGTTCTTAATGTGACAGCCTCTTTGTATATTATAAGGCGAAGTAAAACGAAAGTAACAGGAGGGATGCTTAATGAGAAGAATTCATTTATTTGTATTGACTTGTAGTATGCTTGCTGCAACATGTATGAACATGGGTGTCACCACTATACAGGCCGAAGAGCATAGTGCGGGGAACGTAGCGGAACAGGAGCAGACAGAAGAAAAACAGGATATACCGGTAGAACAGATCACAATACAGGGGGAGAAGACGTTATATATACGTTCTGCAAATGGAAAGGTACAGTATCCTCAGACAGATATGAAAGCAGTAGTTACACCTGAGAATGCAACGATCAAGCAGATTAAGACCTGGACAAGCAGTAATAAAGCAGTTGCATGGGTAGATATCAATGGCCGGGTAGAAGCAAGATCTGCCGGGCAGGCAGTGATCACTGCCATATCTGCAAATGGAGTGCAGGGAAGTATTACAATACAGGTGTTGTACGATGGCGTGATCTACCGGGAAGGACAAAAAGAAGTATACTATGAGAATGGTACATTGGTAGCGAATCGCTTCTATGTTATCAATGGACAGACTTGTTATTTGGGAGCAGATGGAACTAAATTGATAGGGTGGCAGAATATTGCCGGAAAGCGTTATTACTTTAATGAGAATGGTGCGATGTTAACCGGATGGCAGATAATTGCAGGACAGCAGTTTTGTTTCAACGGAGAAGGAGCGATGCTGACCGGATTGCAGCAGATTCAGGGACAGACATATTATTTTAATGAGAATGGAGTGATGCTGACCGGGTGGCAGACGATAGATGGCAGACAGTATTGCTTTGATGACAAAGGAGTTATGTTAACGATCGGCTGGATCACAGTAGGTGGTAAACGGTACTATTTCAATGACAAGGGAGTTATGGTCACCGGGTGGCAGACGATTGCCCAGAGACGTTATTATTTTAATAAGGATGGAGTGATGCTAAGTGGCTGGCAGCAAATTGACAACGGGAACTATTATTTCAATTCGGAAGGAGCAATGCTTGCCGGAGGATGGCTTAATGTGGATGGTAAGATCTATTATCTGAATTCAGCGGGACAGTATGTTACCGGTTGGCAGAAGATAGCCGGTAAGACTTATTACTTTAACAAAAAGGGTGTTGTAACTACAGGATGGAAGACGATTCAGAAGAAACGCTACTATTTTGGGAAAAAAGGTGTTATGGCTAAGGGCTTCAGGAAGATTAGCGGAAGGACATACTATTTTGATAAAAAAGGTGTTATGTCAACCGGATGGCGCAAAGTAAAAAAGAAGACGTATTACTTCAACAAGAAAGGTGTTATGGCCACCGGATGGAGAACGATAGAGGGTAAGAATTATTACTTTAACAAAAAGGGCGTGATGCTTAATGGATTACAGACAATTCATGGAATATCCTATTATTTCTTTCCGGATGGACATTTGGCATCTTGAGAGTATGATAGCATTTATATGAAAGAGCAATAGATTGGGAGGAGGGAAGACCGTGAAACCAAAGATGATAAGAAGATTAGCTGTTGTATGTGGAATGCTGTTGTTATGTGTGATATTGATACAGAGTAAAGCGAATGCAAAGGGGGTATCAGATTACGGGGCACTTCAGGTATCCGGGACGCATCTGGTAAGTGGCAGAACCGGCGAACAGGTGATGCTTCGTGGCGTGAGTACACATGGAATCAATTGGGATGTTGGATATCCTTATATATCAAAGGAGGCATTTCAGACACTACGGGATCAATATGCGGTGAATATAGTCCGACTTGCAATGTATACGACAGAGTATTATGGATATTGCGATAAAGCAGGTGCGGCGGATAGCCAGAGCACGGTACAGGATACATTGAAACAACGGATTGATACAGGAGTAAGGGCAGCGACGGAGCTTGGTATGTATGTGATCATTGACTGGCATGTGTTAAATGATCAGAATCCCAAACGCTATCAGGAGCAGGCGAAGACTTTTTTTAAGGAAATGTCGGAAAAGTATGCCGGGCAGGAGAATGTACTTTATGAGATCTGTAATGAGCCCAATGGTGGTACGAGCTGGGATGATATCAGGAGTTATGCGCAGGAGATCATTCCATTGATCCGGGCGAATGATCCGGATGCTGTTGTGATCGTAGGAACACCGACCTGGTCACAAGATGTTGATATTGCAGCGGATAAGCCGTTAGAATATAATAATGTGCTATATGCATTTCATTTCTATGCAGCTACTCACAGGGAAAGCTATCGGGAAAAGGTAAAGATTGCGATTGCCAAAGGGCTTCCGGTATTTGTTTCTGAATTTGGAGTATCAGAGGCAAGCGGCAATGGAAACATGGATACCAATGAGGCAGGGCAGTGGTTGGATCTGTTGGATGCAAACGGAATCGGATATGTTGCATGGAGTCTGAGCAATAAGGCAGAGACGGCATCTTTATTGAAGGCGGGAAGCTCTAAGACAAGCGGATGGTCTAAGGGAGATCTGTCGGCGGCCGGAAAGTGGATCTTATCACAATACCCGCTCCGAAGCGGAGCGGCCACACAGCAGTCAGGGGTAGCGGTTTCTAAGGTAAAGAGATTGAAGCTTTACAGAAAGACAGCAGGTAGGAGCCGGGTGCAGTTCGCACCGGTCGCCGGTGCGGATGGATATCAGGTTGTGTACAGTACCGGCAAGAACTTCCGAAAGGCAAAGAAGAAGCGTGTATCAGGGAATAAGACAGTTTTATCAGGACTGCGTTCCGGTAAAGTATATTATGTGAAAGTGCGTGCATTCCGAAAACAGAACGGTGCCCGGATCTATGGGGCTTATAGTGGAGTGAAAAAGATAAGAATGAAATGATCAAAGGCTTGCATTGTGAGAAATTTGGTAATATAATATCAAATTGTGATAAGAACTATAGAAGTGAAATACATAGAATGGAGACAGAGAGATGAGAAGATTACCTAACAAGAGTCAGCTTATAATGGCGATGGTTCTAGGTGGTGTATTACTTACCGGATCATCTGCATATGCGGCGACAGTTGTGAATTCCCAGCCGGAGAATGCAACGACAGAGACGAAGATTGATGCAGTTCAGCCGGCAACAGATGCCAATGGTGTAGTTGTGAATGGATGGGATGCAACGAAGAAGAGTTATTACAGAGACGGTGTTAAGGTCAAAGGCTTTAACTGGATTGATGATAATCTGTATTATTTTGACCAGCAGGGTAGTCTGTATAGTAATACCGGTTTTCAGGTTATCAATGGTTCTACTTATTATGTACAGAGTAATTATTCGATTGGAACAGGGATATGCAAGATAGATGGCGATGCATATTATTTTGATACAGAGACCGGTGTGATGTCAGAGGAGACCGGTGTTGTGAAACAGAATGGTAATTATTATTATTTCGATGAAGATTCTGTATTGCAAAGCGGATGGTGCAGGGATGACGATGGCAAGAGATACTATTTCAGTCCGGAGACCTATACCGCATTGACCGGTTGGAATTATGTAGGCAAGTATAAGTTCTATTTTAAGAAGAATGGACAGTTGGTGCAGGATGTACGCAAGAAATTAACCAAACAGCAGAAAGAGTCGTATTATATCCGGGTGAATCGTAAAGGAAGCTGTGTAACTGTGTATGCGAAGGATTATACGGAGGACGGTGATGATAATGGATATACCGTTCCGGTTATTGCATTTGTATGTTCCGCAGGTAACCATACACCGAAGGGTAATTTTAAGATCAAGGATAAATTACGCTGGCATGAGTTGGATGGACCATCCTGGGGCCAATGGTGCGAGCATCTGACAACGGATATATTGTTCCATTCGGTATATTATGACAGGGAACGTGATAACAAGTCATTGAATGTCAAAGCGTATAATAAGCTGGGTACGGTTGCATCGCATGGATGTATCCGATTAAGAGCAGGGGATGCCAAGTGGATCTATGATAATTGTGATGTGGGTACTAAGGTAACCATTTATGATAATAAGAAAGTTCCGGGACCGTTTGACCAGCCAAAAGCACAGAAGTTAAGCGCAGGCCATACATGGGATCCGACAGATCCGGCATTTAAGGGAAAGAAATAATATAGGCAGATGACGGTTGCTGACTTGAAGCAACTGTCATCTTTCTTTTTATGGGAAGAGTGTTGTATAAAGTAATCCATTGTGAATGTGTAAATTGTAGGGATATAGTAGGTATCTTACATATAAAATTGTGCGTATAGCGATGAACTGTATGCATAATTTGGTAATTGCATATACAAAATATGATTATAACGAACAATTGTCTAATTATTAGATAATTGTTCGTTTTTTTACTATTTACAAAATAAAGAAATGATTGTAATATAACATCAGTTGAAAGACAATGGTGCATGTATATAATGTATAAGTTATAATCTAATAATGTGCCGTGTGATAATAATATTTGAGTTATGATGTTAGAAAGGAAGAAAGCGATGGAACAAAGATTTGATGAAGCGACTAAGCGGGAAACTGGTCTTTACCATTCTGAATTTGAGCATGACAATTGCGGTATTGGTGCAGTTGTGAATATCAAAGGTAAGAAGAGCCATGCAACAGTCAACAATGCGTTACAGATTGTTGAGAAGTTAGAGCACAGAGCAGGTAAGGATGCTGAGGGAAAGACAGGAGACGGTGTTGGTATTCTTTTGCAGATTTCACACAAGTTCTTCCGTAAGGCAGTTGCCTCTTTGGGCGTAGATCTTGGAGAAGAAAGAGATTATGGTATTGGTATGTTCTTCTTCCCACAGGATGAATTGAAGCGTAATCAGGCAAAGAAGATGTTTGAGGTTATTGTAGAGAAGGAAGGAATGGAGTTCCTTTGCTGGAGAGAGGTTCCTACAAAGCCGGAGATATTGGGAAAGAAAGCAGTTGATGTAATGCCTTGCATTATGCAGGCATTTGTAAAGCGTCCGGAAGATGTAGAGAGGGGTCTTGACTTTGACCGGAAGTTATATATTGTAAGACGGGTGTTTGAGCAGTCCAATGATGATTCTTATGTAGTTTCCTTATCATCAAGAACAATCGTATACAAGGGCATGTTCTTAGTACATGAACTTCGTCTTTTCTTTGAAGATCTGCATAATGAAGATTATGAGTCGGCAATCGCATTGGTACATTCCAGATTCTCAACGAATACGACGCCAAGCTGGCTGCGGGCACATCCATATCGCTATCTGGTACATAATGGAGAGATCAATACAATTCGTGGTAATGCAGATAAGATGCATGCCAGAGAAGAGTCTATGGAATCTGAGCATTTCCGTGGTGAGATGCATAAGCTGACTCCTGTGGTTGATCCGGATGGTTCCGATTCGGCAAGACTTGACAATACATTGGAATTTCTGATGATGAGCGGTATGCCGCTTCCTTTGGCTGTTATGATCACAATTCCGGAACCGTGGGAGAATAACCGTTATATGTCACAGAAGAAGAAAGATTTCTATCAATATTATGCAACTATGATGGAGCCTTGGGATGGACCGGCATCTATCCTGTTTACGGATGGTGATATTATGGGAGCTGTATTAGACCGTAACGGTCTGCGTCCTTCCCGTTATATGATCACGGATGATGACAATCTGATCCTTTCTTCTGAAGTAGGCGTTTTGGATATTGATCCAAGTCATATCGTGATCAAGGAACGTCTGCATCCGGGTAAGATGTTATTGGTAGATACGGTAGAAGGTAAATTGATCTCAGATGAGGAATTGAAAGAGAAATATGCGGGTGCACAGCCGTATGGTGAATGGCTGGATTCTAATCTGGTGTATCTCAAAAATCTGAAGATTCCGAATAAAAAGGTAGAAGAACATTCAAAGGAGGAACGTGCCAAGTTACAACGAGCCTTCGGTTATACATATGAAGATATGAATACGATCCTGCCAATGGCACAGAATGGAACAGAAGCGATTCAGGCAATGGGTACGGATACACCATTGGCAGTTCTTTCTGATAAGAAACAGCCGTTATTTAACTACTTTAAGCAATTATTTGCGCAGGTAACAAACCCACCGATCGATGCGATAAGAGAGGAAGTGGTTACGTCTACTTCTGTTTATCTTGGAGCCGGTGGCAACCTGTTAGAGGAGACACCGGAGAACTGCCGGATGCTTAAGATCATGGACCCGATCCTTACCAATCTTGATCTTTTGAAGATCCGCAATATGGATGTAGAAGGGTTGAAGGTAGGAGAAGTTCCAATTACTTATTATAAGAATACTTCTTTAGAGAAGGCGATTGACCGGTTGTTTGTCGAGGCAGACCGGTTATATCGGGACGGTGTGAATATCCTGATCCTGACTGATCGTGGTGTGGATGAGAACCATGTTGCGATTCCGTCGCTGTTAGCGGTATCTGCCATGTCACAACATCTTGTGCGGACGAAAAAGAAGACTTCCGTAGCATTGATCTTAGAGAGTGCAGAACCAAGATGTGTCCATCATTTTGCAACGTTGCTAGGTTATGGTGCATCTGCAATCAATCCTTATCTGGCACAAGAGTCTATTCATGAGTTGATCGAGACAAACCGGTTAGATAAAGATTACTATGCAGCGGTGAATGATTACAATTCGGCAATCATTCATGGTATTGTCAAGATTGCATCGAAGATGGGTATCTCTACCATCCAGTCATATCAGAGTTCACAGATCTTTGAGGCGATTGGTATTAATAAGTCGGTGGTTGACCGCTATTTTACAAATACAGTAAGCAGGGTAGAGGGTATTGATATTAAAGATATTGAGAAGCAGGTAGATGAATTACATTCTGCTGCATTCGATCCGTTAGGATTGGATATGAACTTATCGTTAGAGTCAAGCGGAAGTCATAAGTTCCGCAGCGGCAAGGAAGAGCATCTGTATAATCCACAGACGATCCATCTGTTACAGCAGGCGACCAGAGTCGGCGATTACAATATGTTCAAGCAGTATTCAAAGCTGTTAAATGAGGAGATGGAACCGGTCAATCTGCGTGGACTGATGGAGTTCAATTATCCGGAGAAGGGTGTTCCGATTGAGGAAGTAGAACCGGCAGATTCGATTGTGAAACGTTTCAAGACAGGTGCAATGTCATACGGTTCTATCTCGCAGGAAGCCCATGAGACATTAGCGATTGCTATGAATATGCTAGGCGGTAAGTCCAATTCCGGTGAAGGTGGCGAGGACTTGGAACGTCTGACAGTTGGTGCAGATGGCAAGAATCGTTGTTCTGCTATTAAGCAGGTAGCATCCGGACGTTTCGGTGTTACGAGTAAATATCTGACCAGTGCGAAAGAGATTCAGATCAAGATGGCACAGGGAGCAAAGCCTGGTGAGGGTGGACATTTACCGGGAGGTAAAGTATATCCATGGATTGCCAAGACCAGACATTCAACGCCGGGCGTAGGTCTGATCTCACCACCACCTCATCACGATATCTATTCGATCGAGGATCTGGCACAGTTGATCTATGATTGTAAGAATGCGAATACCGATGCAAGAATTTCTGTGAAATTAGTATCAGAGGCCGGAATTGGTACGGTCGCTGCCGGTGTTGCCAAAGCAGGAGCACAGGTTATCTTAGTATCCGGTTATGATGGTGGTACCGGTGCTGCACCGGGAAACTCTATCTATAATGCGGGACTTCCTTGGGAGCTTGGACTTGCTGAGACACATCAGACATTGATCATGAATGACCTTCGTAATAAGGTTATCTTAGAGACAGATGGTAAGCTGATGACTGGCCGTGATGTTGCGATCGCAGCTATGCTTGGTGCAGAGGAATTCGGTTTTGCAACCGCACCGTTAGTAACGATGGGCTGCGTTATGATGAGAGTATGTAACTTAGATACCTGTCCGGTTGGTATTGCAACACAGAATCCAGAGCTTCGGAAGCGTTTCAAAGGAAAGCCGGAATATGTTGTGAACTTCATGGTATTCATTGCAGAAGAACTGAGAGAATATATGGCACGACTTGGTGTTCGTACGGTAGATGAGTTAGTGGGACGTACGGATCTGTTAAAGGCAGGACCAGAGGCTGCTAAGAAGAAGGTAGATCTGTCAGCAATCCTTAACAATCCATATGCAGACAGTCCACAGAATCACATTATATATAATAAGAAGAATGTATATGATTTTGAATTGGCGAATACTGTGGATGAGAAGATTCTGCTTAAGACATTTAAGGATGCACTTGCTAAGGGACAGAAGAAGAGCGCAGAGATTGATGTGAAGAACACAGATCGTTCGGTTGGTACGATCTTTGGTTCTGAGATCACAAAGAAGTATTATAATACGTTGGAAGAGGATACCTTTACTGTAAAATGTAATGGTTCCGGTGGACAGAGCTTTGGTGCCTTTATTCCAAAGGGGCTGACCCTTGAGCTGGTCGGTGATAGCAATGATTATTTCGGAAAGGGACTTTCCGGCGGTAAGTTGATCGTATATCCTCCGAAAACGATTCAATATAAGGCAGAAGATAACATTATTATCGGTAATGTAGCTTTGTATGGTGCAACTTCCGGTAAGGCTTATATCAATGGTGTGGCAGGTGAGCGTTTTGCGGTTCGTAATTCCGGTGCAACTGCAGTCTGTGAAGGCGTTGGCGATCATGGATGCGAGTACATGACCGGTGGTCGTGTTGTTATCTTAGGAGATACAGGTAAGAACTTTGCGGCCGGTATGAGCGGCGGTATTGCCTATGTTCTGGATATGAACAGTGACTTGTATATGAAGCTTAACAAAGAGATGGTTTCTATCGAGCAGGTATCCGATAAGTATGATGTCTTAGAGCTTAAGACTATGATCAAAGACCATGTTGCGTATACCAATTCAGAGAAAGGAAAAGAGATTCTTGATAACTTTGGAGAGTATCTTCCAAAGTTTAAGAAGATCATTCCACATGACTATAAGAAGATGATGAACATGATCGTGCAGATGGAAGAGAAGGGACTTTCTTCTGAACAGGCACAGATCGAAGCATTCTATGCAATGAAACACTAGGGATATGTGACGGTTTGAGAAAGGAGTTCGAAGCATGGGAAAGAAAACAGGCTTTTTGGAATATGA
>Ga0129310_1000245_pt1 | contig 73703 bp, 66 predicted proteins | sample Go1ome_2_FD_94433 | JGI IMG/M metagenome (GOLD analysis project Ga0129310, IMG submission 94433) | Western lowland gorrila individual fecal microbial communities from Wisconsin, USA - Go1022A metagenome | ecosystem: Host-associated > Mammals > Digestive system > Large intestine > Fecal | place...
AAAAAACACGCCATACCCAGCCCTTGAAGCTGAATATGGCGTGTTTTTTCGTTGACCAATCCCGTCTGACAGATGCTCATTTCGTGTTATTGGGCTAACACTGTTTTACAAACACCTGTCATTCTGCCCGGGGCTGCTTTTTTATGCCGCATTACCAGTATTCCTGAATCTCTTCATAGAGCGCTTCATACTGCTTGGCGGATTTTTCCCAGCTGAAATCGCACTCCATCGCCCGCTTGACCAGAATGCCCCAGCCTTCCGGATTTTCATATCCGTCTTTGGCGCGGCTGCAGGCGCCATACAAGTCATGGGCCGTATAATTGGCAAAGGTAAAGCCATTGCCCTGGCCATCGCCCGAGTCATGGATGGAATCCCGCAGGCCGCCGGTCTCCCGCACAATGGGAATGGTGCCATAGCGGCAGGCCACCATCTGAGCCAGGCCGCAGGGCTCGCTCTTGGAAGGCATCATGAACATATCGGCACCGGCATAGATCTGCTGGGCCAGTTTGGTATCAAAGCCGATATGCACGCCCACCCGGCCGTGATGCCGGGAAGCCAGATTCCAGAAGAACTCCTCATAGGCATGCTCACCGGTACCCAGGATCACCAGCTGGAGGCCCCGCTGGACCAATCCCTCGGCGATTTCCTGTACCAGATCCACGCCCTTATGGCCCACCAGACGGGTCACCATGGCCAGGATCGGGCTACCGTCCTGGTCCAGCTCAAAGCGCTCGCAGAGAGCCTTCTTGCAGGCGGCCTTGCCCTTCATGTTCTTGACGTCGTAGTTTTTCACCAGCGCCTTATCGGTTTTCGGGTTGTTCACATCCACGTCAATACCGTTGAGGATGCCGCACAGCTTATACTGCTTCTGGTTGAGCAGCCCATCCAACCCATGGCTGAACCAGGGATTCAGGATCTCCTGGGCATAGGTGGGGCTGACGGTGGTCACCTTGTCGGCGCTCTCGATGGCCCCCTTCATAAAGTTGGCGCATCCGTCATACTCCACAATATGGGCATCCCGCCAGCCGATGCCGCAGGTATCTTCCAGGATATCCAGGCCGTATTTGCCCTGATACTGGATATTGTGAATGGTGAACACACTCTTGATCCGGCTGAATTTTTCAATATGCCGATAATACAGGTTCAGGTAAACCGGCGTCAGAGCCGTCTGCCAGTCGTTGCAGTGGATGGTATCCGGGGCGAAGTCCACATGGAAGAGCAGTTCCAGGCAAGCCCGGCTGAAAAAGGCGAAGCGCTCGCCGTCATCATAAAAGCCGTACAGCCCGCCCCGTTTGAAATAATATTCGTTATCCAGGAAATAGTAGGTCACGCCATCCTTCACGGTCCGGAACAGGCCGCAGTACTGGTTGCGCCACCCTACCGGGACGCTGAAATTGGTGATGTATTCCAGCTCATCCCGCCCGTTCAGCGTTCCGTACAGGGGCAGAACCACCCGGCAGTCCACCCCGTTTTTGGCCAGCGCTTTGGGCAAAGCGCCCGCCACATCGCCCAGGCCGCCGGATTTCGCAAAGGGACTTGCCTCGCTGGAGCAGAAAAGCACCTTCATGGTAAAATCCTCCATTTTGCAGTGTTGAGACCGGAACCAAAGGTCCCGCGGCCCGGCCCTGCCGGGCCGCGGGACGCCGGCCGAAGGTTATACAGTGTGCGCTTTGGCCACATATACCGGGAAGGTATCCGTGCCGTTCAGCTGTTTGTCGGCCGTGATCTTCACCCGCTTATCGGTGACCACATATTCCACATCTGCGCCCTCTTCCACGACGGTATCCTGCATCAGGACGCAATTGCGCACCTTGGCGCCCTTTTTGACCCGTACCCCGCGGAACAGGATGCTGTTCTCCACATCGCCCTCGATGATGCAGCCATCCGCCACCATACTGTTCTTGATGCGGCAGTCCATGGCGTAGCGGGTAGGCGCGTCATCGCGGATCTTGGTATAGATGGTATTTTTGCCGCCGAACAGAGCAGCCAGGTTTTCCGGCTTCAGCAGCTTCATGTTCTCATCGTAATAGCTCTTCATATCGCAGATGCGGGCCACATATCCGGTGTACTGGATGCCCTGCACATTCAGCAGTGCCAGATTGCGGGAAAGGATATCCCGCTCAAAGCTGGTGAGATTGCGGATATTGGCATCCCGGATCATCTGGATCAGAGTCTCTCTTTCCATGATGTAAATATTCATGGAAAGGTTCTGGATGCCGGGGCGGTTGTCATTGGTGAGCAGCTCCACCACCCGGCCATTTTCCACCTTCAGGGTGTGGTTGTGGTTGTGGATGCTTTCGGGGATGGGGATGGACTGATAATACATGGTCACATCCGCGCCGCTCTCCACATGACGCTCAATGAAGGAGGAGAAATCCACATTCACCGCCAGATTCGCGTCCGACATGATCACATACTTCTCTTTCTGGATGGAAAGGAAGTTTACGATGCTGGCCAGGGCCTCCACCCGGCCCCCATAGACCTTCACGTTCTCTTCATAGAAAGGAGGCACGATGTTCAGGCCGCCATGCTTGCGGGAAAGGTCCCATTCCCGGCCAGCGCCCAGATGGTCCATCAGGGAGTGGTAATTCTTTTTGACCAGCACCGAAATATTGCTGATACCGCAGTTGGACATACTGGACAGGACAAAGTCGATCATGCGGTAACGACTGCCGAAGGGTACGGAAGCCATGGTACGCTCACAGGTCATTTCGGGCAGCAGGTCCTCGTAGCAGTTGGGGAAAATAATGCCCAGTGCGTTTGCGTTGGTACTTACCATTGTTCTTCACCATCCTTCACGTCTTTGGTCACCATAGCGCTGGGCATGACTTTTGCTTTATAGCCCACAGTAATACCGCCGCCGATCACGGCCACGCCCCAATTGGAGCGATCGGCCATATCCTCCGGCCGGCAGCCCACCTGCGCGCCGGAACGCACGGTCACGTTTTCCGCCACAATGGAATACTGCACCACCGCGCCAGGCTCGATTACCGCGCCGGGCATCAGGATGGAATCCTCGATGAGAGCGCCGGCGCCGACCTTGACCCCCGCAAACAGTACACTGTTGTGAATCACGCCGTCCACCCGGCAGCCTTCGGTGATCATGGAGTTATCGATCTCGGCGTTGGCGCCGATCTGATGGCCGGGCATACCGGAGTTGCGGCTGTAGATCTTCCACTTATCATCCCACACATCCAGGGGCACGTTGGGGTTCAGCAGGTCCATATTCGCCTCCCACAGGCTGGCGATGGTACCCACATCTTTCCAGTAGCCGGCAAAATGGTAGGCGCTCATTACCTCGCCCGCAGCCAGCATGTTGGGGATGATGTTTTTGCCAAAATCATTTTCGGAGTTGGGATCCGCCTCATCCTGGCAGAGATACTGGCGGAGCTTTTTCCAGGTGAAGATGTAAATGCCCATGGAAGCCAGATTGCTTTCCGGCTGCTTGGGTTTTTCCTCAAACTTGGTGATCCGGTCGTTTTCATCGGCCGTCATGATGCCGAAGCGGCTGGCCTCCTCCATGGGCACTTCCATCACCGCAATGGTGCAGGCTGCCCCCTTGGCCTTGTGGAACTCCAGCATCTTGCTGTAATCCTGCTTGTAAATATGGTCACCCGACAGGATCACCACATATTCCGGCTGATACCGCTCAATAAAGTCGATGTTCTGATAAATGGCATTGGCCGTTCCCTTGTACCAGTCAGAACCGGTAGCCGTCTGGTAGGGCGGCAGCACATGCACGCCTCCGTACAGCCGGTCCAGGTCCCAAGGCTGACCATTCCCGATGTACTCGTTCAGCTCCAGCGGCTGATACTGGGTAAGGATACCCACCGTGTCAATGCCAGAGTTCACGCAGTTGGAGAGCGGAAAGTCGATGATCCGGTACTTTCCGCCGAACGGAACAGCGGGTTTGGCCAGCTTTTGGGTAAGGGCATACAGCCGCGAACCCTGACCGCCGGCCAACAGCATAGCGATACATTCTTTCATGATATACTCCCCTTTTCGAAGCGGTGATCCGCCCCGTGATTCAACAATACGGGATGCATTTTTCCCTGAAGGCCCACCGGGGCCTGCTCAGCTTTTTTCCTCCGCCTTCCGGGCAGCGGTTTTGCGGGGCTTTGCCGCTTTGGCCGGCGCTTTCTCTGCCTTGGGCTCCGCAGCCGCTTTGGCGGCCGGCTCCTTTTTGGGTGTCGCGGCTTTGCGCCCCCGGGTCTTGGACGCGGGTTCGGCCTTGGCCTCTTTTTCCTCCCCGGCCGCAGCCTTGACGGCGGTGGGTTTGGCGGTGGCCTTTGCAGCAGCGGTCTTGCCGGCCTTCTTGGCGGGCTTGGCTGTTTTCTTGGGCTTGGCTTCCGGGTCAGGCACCGAGAAATACAGGGTGCTCAGAGGCGGAAGGGTCAGCCGGATATGCTGCTCAAAGCCGTGCATGGCGCCCTTGCGGGAGCGGGCGGTGCGATTGTGGAAGCCGGAACCGCCGAAGCGGGTCTCATCGCTGGAAAGGATCTCCTTATAGCTGCCGGCCACCGGCACACCCATCTCGTAATTTTCCCGCAGCACCGGGTTAAAGTTGCAGACCACCAGCAACATATGGCCCTTGGCGTCCCTGCGCAGGAAGGCGATCACCGACTGCTGGTTGTCGTCGGGCACGATCCACTGGAACCCCTCCCAGCTGTAATCCACCTGCCACAGAGCCGGGGTATCTTTATAGAAAGTCCCCAGCGCCGCCATGTAGTCCTGCAGCTGCCGATGCTTTTCGTATTCCAGCAGGGACCAATCCAGCTGGCGTTCCTCCCACCATTCGCTGAACTGGCCGAACTCCTGCCCCATGAACAGGAGCTTTTTGCCGGGGTGTGCCATCATATAACCATAAAACGTGCGCAGATTTGCGAACTTTTGGTCGTACTCGCCGGGCATTTTCCCGATCATGCTGGCCTTGCCGTGCACCACCTCGTCATGGCTGATGGGCAAGACAAAGTTTTCGCTGAAGGCATAGAAGAAGCTGAAGGTGACCTTGTTGTGGTTGCCAGCCCGGAACAGGGGGTCGGTGCTCATATAGCTGAGCATGTCGTTCATCCAGCCCATGTTCCACTTGAAGGTGAAGCCCAGGCCGCCATCCGAAGCCGGCTTTGTCACCAACGGCCAGGCGGTGGATTCCTCCGCAATCATCAGCTTTTCCGGATGCCGGCCCAGCACGGTGTTGTTGAGCTTTTTCAGGAAAGCGATGGCTTCCAGGTTTTCCTTCCCGCCGTCCTTGTTGGGCTGCCATTCGCCCTGCCGGCGGTTGTAATCCAGATACAGCATGCTGGCCACGGCATCCACCCGCAGCCCGTCGATATGATACTGCTCCACCCAGAACAAGGCGCTGGAGATCAGGAAGCTCTGCACTTCCGGCCGGCCATAGTCAAAGGCCATGGTGCCCCATTCCTTGTGCTCTCCCCGCAGAGGATTGGGGTCCTCATAGCAGGGCTCGCCGTCAAACATGTAAAGGCCATACCCATCCTTAGGGAAATGGGCAGGCACCCAGTCCATGATGACGCCGATGCCGGCGGCATGGCACTTGTCCACAAAGGTCATAAAATCCTTGGGGGTGCCGTAGCGGCTGGTGGGCGCAAAATACCCGGTGACCTGATAGCCCCAGCTACCATCGAAGGGATATTCCATCAGAGGCATCAGCTCCACATGGGTATAGCCCATTTTCTGTATGTAGGGGATCAGCTCATCAGCCAGTTCTGAATAATTGTAGGGAGCCCCGCCCTCTTTGGTTTTCCAACTGCCCGCGTGCATTTCATAGATATTCATCGGACTGTTGATATTGTCCGATTTTTTCTGCTTGCGCTGCCACTGGGCATCCTTCCACTTATACCCTTCCAGATCATACACCTTGCTGGCGTTGGAGGGACGGGTCTCGGCATGGAAAGCATAGGGATCCGCCTTGAAAACCTGCCGGTCATCCTGGGTGGTGATACAATATTTATAGATATCATATTCTTTCATGCCCGGGATAAACACTTCCCAGACACCGCTGCCCTGCAGGTTCACCATCGGGTGACTGCCAGGGACCCAGCTGTTGAAATCGCCCACCACGCTCACAGCCCGGGCGTGGGGAGCCCACACCCGGAACACAGCGCCTTTTTCACCGTTCAGGGTAGAAAGATGGGCGCCCAAAAAGCGATACGCCTCACTGTTATTGCCCTGCTTGAAAAGATAGATGGGAAAATCGGAAGATGCTGCTTGTCTGCTCTCCATCTATGACTCCTTCCTGCAAAGCCCGAGGCTTTGCATTTACTGTGTACTATTCTACTCATTTCAGGATATCTTTTCAAGGTTTTTATGTAATAAATATCAAAAAATGTCGACATCTTCCGCTTCGTTTTTGTCATTTTATACATTCTTTTTACAGGTTTTTGTCTGATAATCCAGTTTTTTGGCCTTTTGGCGCTTTTCTGCCCCTCATTTTTTCTTTTTTGTACAAAACAATCGGCCCGTCGGCTTTTCTGGCTTCTTCTTGCATAACTCCGGCCGGATGTGTATAATAGTCTCATATCGTTTTTCCTACCATGTACCGGAGGAGGTGCCCCACAATGAAGGATCCTACCGCTATTTTTTCCCTCTATGATGATAAGGATGAGCAGATCCGTACCATTGTTCAGGAAGTATATGACGCCCTGAAAGAAAAGGGGTACAATCCTGTCAACCAGTTGGTGGGCTATATTCTCTCGGAGGACCCCACCTACATCACCACCTACAAAAACGCCCGCAGCCTGATCCGCAAGGTGGACCGGGATGACCTTTTGCAGGCTCTGGTGCGCAGCTACGTAAAAACCTGAGGGAATACACACAGGAATCCGACGCATTGACCGGGAGCATACCGCTCCCCGGCAATGCGTTTTTTTCTGCCTGGCCGAGGCATGCAGCTCCATTTTATTCCCGTGTATTCCGCTCCGGAATGGCTACAAAAAAGCCGCCTGCCTTTCGCCTGTTTTTAGGGAAAAGGAAAGCGGGAAATCTTTATATGTCCGCCGCTGAATTTCTTCCGATCAGCAAAATCCTCCCGTCGCTTTCCCGCTTTTCCTCCCCCACAGGTAACGTCAGACCCACACAGCCAATTTTTTATTGTATCCGGCGACACTCTTCGTCATTCCCACCGGATTGTATCCATATCCAGGTAGGCCCGCTTGGGATATGCTGGATCAAAACGGATTACCGGTTGCTGAACCCCGTCAGAGGGTTTCCGCCAGGAAAGCCCGCTTTTTACCGTATACATCTGATCTTGATGGCAAAATGTGCACTGCACGACCCAGGGCGCAGATCGCCCATATCGATTCGGGAATAACTCCGTGTTCCAATTGATCCAAACCAAATGTCGGACAGCGCAAACCCGCCCTTTGGCCGAAAGTCCTTCCCTTTTTAGAAATCGCACCTGCTTCTCCCACTGACGATTTTTCCAAAAGCAGACCAGCCCCACCAGAAAGAGAACTGCACCAAAAGGGATAAAGGACCAATCCGGCCCCCCGCGTGCCGGGACATCCGCTATACGAAAAAACAAACCAATGAGCGTAAAGATGCCCCCCCATTTGCCCAAACAGCAACCCACAAAAAGACCAGATCGTTTTAGGCGGCTTCATTTTCTCCTCCTTATCTGCGGCTTTTTTAAGGAACAAGCCCACTGTATCATGCTTGCCGGCTTTTTTTACAAGGCGCCTGGCCGGGCAGCTCGTCCTTGGTTGCAAAGGGACGGCTTTCTGCGTATAATGGAAATATATATGCGCATTTTTATGCGTGTTCGGCCTTGGGTTCAAAACCGCCCCTGTTCGCGATTTTTCCTTCCCGGGTTTTCTCATTTTTTCACAAGAAAGAAGGCTGCCTGTATGCCCCCTGTCCGGGTTTTGCAGATCGTGCCCGCCATGAATGCGGGAGGCATGGAAACCTTTATCATGAATGTCTACCGCACCATCGACCGGCAGAAGGTGCAGTTTGATTTTTTGTATCACTACGACATGCCCTGCTTTTACGACGAGGAGATCCGTCGTTTGGGCGGCAATATCTACAAGCTGACCGTGCGGCAGGATAACCGGCTTTTTTTGTATTTGCGCCGTCTGAATGAATTTTTCCGGGCGCATCCGGAATACCGGGTGATCCACGGCCATTACAGCGGCTTTGGGATGTTTTACACCCCCATTGCCCGCCGGCACGGGGTGCCGGTGCGTGCCGGCCACAGCCACAATACCGCCTACGAACACAACCTGGTGGGGCAGCTGGACAGGCTGATGAGCTGGTTCTTTGTCTATGGGCTGACTGATCGGTTTGCCTGCGGCCAGGAGGCCGGCAAGGCCCTTTTTCATGGGCGGGACTTTGTTTTTCTGCCCAACGGGGTGGACGCGGCCTCCTTTGCGCCGGATGAAGAACTCCGGCTCGAGACCCGCCGGCAGCTGGGCATTTCCGACAAGGAAATCGTTCTGGGCCATATTGGCCGGTTCAACCAGCAGAAAAATCATCCCTATCTGATTGAGATTTTTGGGGAAGTGCTGCGCCGCCAGCCCTCGGCCCGGCTGTTGCTTTTGGGCGACGGGCCCGAGCGGCCTGCCATCGAAAAACTGGCCGCCCCCTTGGGCGACCGGGTGATTTTTGCCGGTGTGCAATCCAACACCCGGGCCTATTACAGCGCCATGGACGCCTTCTTGCTGCCCAGCCTGTTTGAAGGCCTTCCGGTGGTACTGGCGGAAGCGCAATCTGCCGGTCTGCCCTGTTTTGTATCCGACCGGGTGGACCGGGGCGCAGACCTGGGCTGCGGGATGCGGTTTCTGCCCCTGGGCAGCCCTTCGGCCTGGGCAGATGCCCTTTTGGAAAAGCCGCTGGAACGCTGCCCCGACGCCCTGGAAAAGGTGCGTGCCGCCGGCTATGACATCCGGCACACCGCCGCCTGGCTGCAGGATTTTTATCTGAACGCATACGAGGAGAATTCATGAGACCTCTTATCAGCATCGTGGTGCCGGTATACAACGCCGGCCCCCATCTGGAACCCTGCCTGAAAAGCCTGCTGGCCCAGACCTACCGGCCGCTGGAGATCCTGTTGGTGGATGACCATTCCACCGACGGCAGCAGCGAGATCTGCCAGCGCTGGGCCGAGGAGCACAGCCTGGTGCGGCGGGTGCCCGGCACCAACCGGGGCGCCAACGGCGGGCGCTGGCTGGGCATACAGGCTGCCGCCGGAGATTTTGTGCTTTGCAGTGACGCGGACGATCTGACCCACCCCCAGCTGGTGGAGATGCTATACCGGGCCGTCTGCGCCACCGGGCTGCCCTGCGCCTGCTGCCGGTACGACACCTTTACCGGCACGGCCCTGCCCGACCCGGAATACACCGGCCCGGCCGCCGAGGCCTGGCGGGACACCCAGCCACGTCAGGCTCTGCTCCATGACAAACGGGTGGACTGGGGGCTCTGGAACAAGCTGTACCTGCGGGATCTTCTGACCCAGGACGCCTTTGAGACCGGCGTTACCTACAACGAAGACCTTCTCACCAACTGGATCCTGCTGGGGCGGGTACCCGGCATGGCCTTTGTGGATTTTGCAGGCTACCACTACCGGCAGCATTCCGCCTCCATCAGCCGGCGCGCCCTTTCTCAGAAGCAGCTGGACGATCAGATAACGGTGGCCTGCCGAATCGAAGCGGAAGCCGCCGGCACGTCCCTGGAAAAAAGCGCGGGGGCTTTCCGTTATGAAAAACTGCTCTACCTGTACAGCCTGATCCTGCGCCAGCGGGACCGGGGCCCCTTTGCCGAAACCGCCAGGGCCTACCGGGAGCGGATTCGCCGGGATTTCAGCGCCATGCGCTCCAATCCTTTCCTGAGTTCTTCCATGAAAGCCGCGGCCCTGGCTTCCGGCTGGCTCAGCGGCCCTTACGGCTTTTTCTGCCGTCATTTCCTTGAAAAGCGCTGAAAAAGCGCACTCATATTCCGGCGGCGGCATGCCGCCTTTGTGTTGGGAGTATCTATGAAACTGCTGATGGTTCTGGACGGGGTGGATTTCCCCCTTGCCCCCAATCCCCGGCTTGCCTGCCGTGTGGCCTGGGAACTGGCCGAGATGGGGCACACCGTCCATATTCTGTACATGGCCGGCTTTGAGAAAGATCTGCCGGCCCTTCCCTCTCATGAAAATCTGACCCTGCTGCCCCTGCTCTTCCCGGCTGAGGCGCAGATGGAACAGATCCTGGAGCACGGCGCCCGGGGCGGCACCCCGGTGATCCGACGGCTGGCCCGCCTGGCAGCCCATCCCCTCTGCGCCGAGGCGGCCTTCCGCCGCATTGTATTGCACCGGCCCGCCCGCATCGAGCGCTGCCGCCGCAAGATTGAGCTGTACTGCGCCCGCAACTGCTACGACGCGGTGCTCACGGTAAACGCCCCCTATCACAGCGCCGAAGCCCTGATGAATGCCAGCGTCGGCGCCAAACGGTTGGTGTGGGAGATGGATCCCCTGGCCGACAGCCCCACCGACCAGGGGCCAAGGGCAGCCAACCTGGAATTCACCCTCTGCCAGAAGGCGGACGGCCTGTTTATTACCCGGGAAATCGAGCGGCTGTGCTGTGAACCCGGGCGGCTGATGTCCAACTACCGGCGCAAAATTGCCGTGCTGGATTTCCCCAGTTTTGTGGCACCGGAAAGCCAGCCTCTGGCCCCTGCCAAGGTGCCGTACGCCCCCACCCGGGTGGTATTTGTGGGCAGCCTGTATAAGGATCTGCGCACCCCCCATTTTGCTCTGGAGCTGTTTGAGGCGCTGGATCTGCCCGGGGTTGAGCTGACTTTGGTGGGCGGCGGCTGGGAAAACTATCCCCCTGAACTGCCCGAAAGCGCCCGGCAAAAGCTGGGCGACCGGCTACGGATCACCGGCCCTCTGGCCCCCGACGCGGCCGAGGCCGAGCTGGAAAAGGCAGACATCCTGCTCAACCTGGGCAATGCCAGTGACACCCAGCTGCCCAGCAAAATTTTTGAGTATTTCAGCACCTGCAAGCCAGTGCTGACCCTGGCCAAATCCCCCACCGACCCCTCCCTGCCCTATCTGGAAAAATACCCGCTCTCCCTTACCATTCAGGAAGCGGAGGGCCTGGAACCGGCTGTGCTGGAAAAGGTGCGGGATTTCCTGGCCAAAAATGCCTGCATCCGCTGTGACAGCCAGCAGGTGGCCCGCCTGTTTGAGGCCAATACCCCCCGGGCCGTGGCCCGGGCGTTCCTGGAAGGGCTGGAAAGCTGCACGGTTTGAATGAAAAAGGAGATTGCCCCATGAAGGTGCTTTGGCTGATCAGTGTAACTCTACCCCAGGTGGGCCAGGCTCTGGGCCTTGCCGGCCAGCACGGCGGCGGCTGGATCCTGGGCCAGCTGAACGAGCTGCGCACCCAGGCCGAGCTGACTGTCTGCACCGTGAACTCCAAGGTAAGCGAGCCCACCGCCCTGCGGCTGGAAGGGGTGGATTACCGGCTGCTGCCCAAGGGCACCGAAGAGGAATTCGCCCGGCTGCTGGAAGAGGTAAAGCCGGATCTTGTCCATATCTGGGGCAGCGAATACCCGCCGGCAGCTGCGCTTTTCAGTCAGTGTGACCCGGATCGGGTGCTGCTCAGCATCCAGGGGCTGATGGGCCCCTGCGCCGACCACCTGCTGGACGGGGTACCCAAGGCCTATTGTTCCTCCTGTTTTGTCCAGCGCATGATTGACCGGGTGGTGCCCGGCGGCCTGTTGGATCAGCAGCAGGCCTTTTTCCGGCGTCAGGCAAAAACCGAAGCGGCCATGCTGGCCTCACTGCGGCATGTGACCGGCCGGACCCTCTGGGACCGCCGACAGCTGGAAAGCCTGGCGCCCAAGGCCCGGTATTATTCCTGCAACGAGACCCTGCGCCCCGCTTTTTATGAGGGCCAGTGGCAGAGCGGGCCGGATGCTCCGGTTCTGTTTTTGAGCCAGGGCAATTACCCCCTGAAGGGGCTGCACCGGCTTTTGCAGGCCCTGCCCGCCGTACTGAAAAAGCACCCGGACGCAAAGCTGGTGATTGCCGGCTGGCCCCCGCTGGAGCGGGGCGCCCTGCTTCGCCCGGTGATTGACTGGATGTTTCCCTATCAAAGATATACCAAGAGCCTGATCCGCCGGCTGGACCTGCAGGGAGCCGTCGTTTACACCGGCCCCTTGGATGAGGACCAGATCCGGCAGCAATACCTGAACAGCAGCCTATACCTTTTGTGCAGCAGCATTGAAAACAGCCCCAATTCCCTGGGGGAGGCCATGCTGCTGGGGCTGCCCTGCGTGGCCAGCCGGGTGGGCGGCGTGGAGAGCATGCTCACCCATGGGCAGGAGGGGCTTTTGTACCCTGCCGAGGATATCCGGGCTTTAAGCGATGCCATTCTGCAGATGCTGGACGACCCGGATTTTGCCCGGGACTGCGGCCAGCGTGCCCGCATCCGGGCCTTGGCCACCCACGACCCGGCTGCCAATGGCCGGCGGATGCTGGAAATATACCGGGAGATCCTCTCCTCTCCCCTTCAAAACACCTGAAAGGAAGCTGCCGGCATGGAGCCTCTTGTCACCGTCCTGGTCACCACCTACAACCAGGAAAACTATATCGCCCAGGCGCTGGACAGCGTGCTGGCCCAGAAAACGGATTTTGAGTTTGAGGTCCTGGTCAGCGAGGACTGCGGCAGTGACGGCACCCGCCGAATTCTGGAGGAGTATGCCGCTCGGGACAACCGCATCCGGCTGAATCTGCGCCCGGAAAATGTGGGCATCAGCCGGAACTGGTTTGAGGGCCTGCGGATGGCCCGGGGCCAATTTGTCTGTACCCTGGAAGGGGACGACTGGTGGCTGAACCCGGACAAGCTGCAGACTCAGGTGGATTTTCTCCGCTCCCACCCGGATTATTCGGCGGTGAGCCATACCCTGCTGCTTACCGATGACGAGGGCAACCTGTATGGCACCGAGCCCCATGACAAGCGCATTCTGGGCCATGACGCCACTGCCCGGCTGTTTTTGCGGGGCGTCACCTTCTCCTGCACCGCCTGCCTGTGCCGGAACATCTTCCGCCAGATGGGCCCCCGGGAGGAAGAATATGTGACCGCCAACCGGAGCATTGCGGATTTTGCCCTCTGCCTGCTGATCCTGAACGCCGGACGGGTGTATGTGCTGCCCCAGGCCCTTTCCGCCTATCGGGTGGCCGGCACCGACCCCCACCACCAAAACTACAACGGCACCCGCACCGCCGTGCAGAAATACCGGGATCACCTGTCGGTGATCCGGGCCAGCGAAAAATACTGGCAGGGCCGGTATTCCTTTACCCTCTGCTATCTGGCAGGTACCTTTTTCCCCTTCTGTGACCGGATCCGCCTGGGCGGCCTGCCGGAATTTTTGCAGGCCATGGGAGGCATGCCCCTGCGCTGCCGGCTGCTCTTCCCCTTTTATTTTGCGGCTCGCTGCGCCGGTCTGCTGGCCCGCAAACTGACCGGCTGCCGGGAGGGAACGCCATGAATCAGCCTCTTCTCAGCGTGATCGTGCCGGTCTACCGGGCCAGGGATACCCTGGACGCCTGTGTGGAGAGTATCCTGGCCCAGGATTTTCCGGATATGGAACTGATCCTGGTGGATGACGGCAGCCCGGACGGCAGCGGCGAACTCTGTGACGCATGGGCCCGCCGGGACGAGAGGATCCGGGTGATCCACCAGGCCAACGGCGGGGCTTCCGCCGCCCGCACCGCCGGGCTCGGGGCCGCCGGGGGGCGATATCTCTCCTTTGTGGACGCGGATGACCGGCTCCTTCCCGGGTTATATCCTCTGGCCCTGCCCCAGCTGGAAGCCGAAGATCTGGATTGGTTTGGCTTCGGGGTGCTCCACACCAGCGGCCGGACCTGCCCCTGGCCCCTGCCCGGCCCCCACGCCGGACTTGAGGAATTGGCCCCCGAGCTGGACTCGCTTTTGGTGCGGGAAGGGCAGGTCGCCCTTTTGTACAACAAAATTTATGCCAAGCGGATGGTGGGCGACACGGTGTTTTCGAACCGCCTTGCCGTCAACGAGGATCTTTTGTTCAACCTGGAAGTGCTGACCCGCGGCCATGCCTTCCGCCTTTGCCCCCATTCCTTCTATCTCTATCAGGATGAGGCCGGGGGGTCGCTTTCCCGCCGGCTGCGCACCGACCTTCTGGAGGCCGAACAGCTCACCCGCCCCGCCTTCGAGGCCTTTCTGGCAGCCTGCGGGCTGGAAGAGAAAGAGCACCGGGCCTTTGCCGAAGCCCGCCGGGCCGATGTGTGCCGGCTGCAGTTTTTCCTGCTTACCGGCCAGAAGGGAAAACTCCCCTTCCTCCGCCGCCGGGCTCTCCTGGGGGAATGCCTGGGCTTTGAGGCCGGGCGGCAGGCCATTTTGAAGCAGCTCCGGCAGGATTCCCACGGGCTTCTGGCCCTGCCCTACCGGTTCTGCGCCGCCCTTCGCCTTCCGGGCCTGCTGGCCCTTTACTGCGGCCTTAAGGAACCCTTCCTTTCCTGAACCATCTTTCCCTTTTAGAAAAGGAGTTTGTCATGCCCCTTATCAGCGTGATCACCAGCGTATACGATGCCCGGGAACAACTGCCCGACTGCATCCAGAGCATCCTGAACCAGACCCTCTCTGACCTGGAACTGATCCTGGTGGAGGACGGCAGCCCCAACGGCTGCGGCGAGATCTGCGACCAGTGGGCCCTGCGGGACCCCCGCATCCGGGTCATTCACAAGCCCAACGGCGGCCCCGCCAGCGCCAGCAATGCCGGCCTGGAAGCGGCCCAGGGCCGGTATATCGGCTTTGTGGATTCGGACGACCTCATCGAGCCCACCTTTTACGAGACCCTCTACCGGGCCCTTGTGGAGAATGACTGCCAGATTGCGGCCTGCGGGGCCGAGGGCATCGACGAGGAGGGCCGCCCCCTGCCGGATATCACGGTGCAGAGCCAGATCACCGGCAAGCAGGACGCGCTGGATCTCTTCTACGATATTTTCCAAACCGGCACCATGTACGGCATGCTCTCCTGGAACAAGCTCTTCGATGCCCGGCTTTTCAAGGAGCGGGGGATCCGGTACGACGAGAAGATGTTTTTCGGGGACGACGCCAGCATCCTGCATCTGGTATATGAAGGCGCCCAGATCTATTGCCTGAATGACAAGCTCTACCACTACCGCACCCGCACCGGCAGCATCACTTCTGCCGCATTCCCGCCCCGAAAGCTGGACGATCTCACCATGTACTGGGATTGGCTGTGCTGGTTCCGGGAGCGGGGCGACCGGCCCGACCTGACCCAGTGGGCTTATGCCTGCTACTGGCGGGTATTCTATCTGTTCTATGTGATGGCGGCCGAGAGCGGTTCTCTTCGCCTGCCCCAGGTGAAACAGGGCTTTGCCTACCACCGCACCCACCTGGCCCAGGTTCGTGACCAGATGCTCGCCTGCCCCCATATCTCTTCCTTTGAAAAATTCCGCCTTCGGCTGTTCCTGCTCAGCCCCGGCCTTGCCTATCAGACGGCCCGGGTCTGGGGCAGGCTGCACCCCGGCAGCTGATCTTTCCCGGCGGCCCGCCCGCCCATCTCGTTAGTAAAGGAGCGTTTCCTATGCCTGCCATCAGCGTAATTATCCCGGTATACAACATGGGCCCCTGGCTGAGAGACTGCCTGGAGAGCGTCCTGGCCCAGACCTTCACCTCTTTTGAATGCATCCTGGTGGATGACGGGAGCACCGATGATTCCCCCCAGATCTGTGACCATTATGCCAAAAAGGACGACCGGTTCCGGGTCATCCACAAAACCAACGGCGGCCTTTCCAGCGCCCGGAACGCGGGCCTGGACGACGCTGCCGGGGAATACATCGCCTTTGTGGATTCGGACGATGTGATCCTGCCGGATTATCTGAAAGTCCTCTACGAGGCCCTGCACCAGAATGACGCGGATATGTCCATCTGCGGGGTAGAGGATGTCACCGAGAGCTGCCAGTCCCTGCCCAGCCCCGCCCTCACCCAGCCCACCAAGGAAGGGTGTTTTGGCGGCGATGAACTGCTGTATGAATTTTACAATCCCTCCAGCACCTATTACACGGTGGCCTGGAACAAGCTGTACAGCGCCCACCTCTGGAAGGACCTGCGCTACCCCAACGGCCTGATCCATGAGGATGACGCGGTGGCCCACCGGCTCTTCCACGAGAGCCGGGCTGTGGCCTGTGTGGCCCGGCCCCTTTACCGCTACCGGCTGCGCTCGGGCAGTATCTGCCGCACCGGCTTTTCTCCCGCCCGGTTCGACGGGGTCACCGCTCTGGTCATGCGTTGCCGGTACCTGGCCCAGAACCAGCTGCCCAAGGACCTGCAGAGCAAAGCTCTGGCCGCCTGCTGGCGCCGGTATCTCTCCCTTTGCGCCCAGGCCCGCCAGGCCCTCACCCCCGCCGTGTATGACCGCTGGCATGTCGAGCAGATGCGCATGTGTACCCTGCTGGCTCCCCTGCCTGCCTGCCGGGAACTCTCCCTTCGGGAAAAGGCCAGCTGCCTGCTTTGGAGCGCCCGGCCCCTTCCCCACACCAACACAGAGAAAGGCAAAGAATGAAAGTCTTTTTGGTGCCCCCTCCCGCCCTGGCGCTGCCCGCCGTAAAGGGCGGCGCAGTGGAAACCCTCATTACCCATCTGATGGAGGAAAACGAGATCCAGCAAAAGCTGGAACTGGTCTGCGTGAGCCTGCCCGACCCGGATGCCGAGCAGGCCGCCCTCCGTTACCGGCATACCCGGCTGTATTACCTGCCCGCCCAGCCCCTGCGCCAGAAGCTCTGGGGCCCGGTATGCGGGCAGCTTCGCCGTATGAAACGCCCTGCTCCCCTGGATTGCTGGTACAACCAGGTATTGCGGGCGGTTCAGGCCGAGCAGCCGGACCTGGTGGTCACCGAGGGGGGCGATCTCACCGAGACCCAGATGATCTCCCAGGTGATGGGGCGGGACCGCTGCTTTGCCCACCTGCATATGCAGCTGAAAGCCACCCCTCTTTTGGAACGGATGTATGGGAACATCCTGGCCATCAGCCAGTTTGTGGCCGACAGCTACCAGCCCACCCGCCCGGTGCGGGTCCATCTGGTGCCCAATTGCGTGGACCTGGCCCGCTTTTCTCCCCGGCCCGCCTTTGTGGGCGAGCAGGAGGATCTCCGCCGCCGGCTGGGCTTTGAAAAGGAAGATTTTGTCCTTCTCTTCTGCGGCCGCATCTGCCCGGAAAAGGGCATCCATCACCTGATCGAGGCCCTGGGCCTTCTTCCCGACCCCCGCATCAAGCTGCTGGTTATCGGCAGCCCCTTCTTTGCGGCCGAGGATTCCAGCCCCTTCTTTGAGCAGCTCAAGGAGAAACAAAAAGCCCTGCAGGGCCGGCTCGTCTTTACCGGCTTTGTGCCCAACGACCAGCTGCCCGCCTATTACCGGATGGCCAACGCAGCCTGTTTCCCCGCTGTTTGGGATGAGCCCGCCGGCATTACGGCCATCGAGGCCATGGCCTGCGGCTGCCCGGTCATCGCCACCCAGAGCGGCGGCATGCCGGAATACCTGGAGGGCAGCGATGCCATCCTGCTGCCCCGGGACCAGCGGATCCGGGGAAACGGCAGCCTGGAGGAATTGCCCGGAGCGCCCGCCCTGCCCCAGAGCATTGCCCGGGCGGTAGAGCAGCTGCGGGCCGACCCCCGGCGGGCGGCAGACATGTCGGCCGCCGGCTGCCGCCGGGCCCAGGATTTCAGCCGTCAGGCATACTATCAAAACTTTGTGGCAGCCCTGAAGCGCTGAGGGGAACTGCCAAAAAGGAGCACGCTCTATGAAGAATCCCCCTCTGGCAGAGATCATCGTCCCGGTTTACAATGCCGCCGGCTTTTTGGAGGCCTGCCTGGACAGCATCCTGGCCCAGACCGAGCCAAACTGGCGCGCCATTCTGGTGGATGACGGCAGCACCGACGATTCCGCCGCCATCTGCCAGCGTTATGTGAGCCGGGATGAGCGTTTTACCCTGATCCGGCAGCCGAATCAGGGCGTTTCCGCCGCCCGCAATACCGGGATACGGGCCGCCTGCGCGCCCTATCTTCTCTTTGCGGACGCGGACGACCAGCTTTCCCCGGTTCTGCTCTCCGCTGCGCTGGAAGCACAGAGGCAGCATCCCCATTCGGTGGTATTCTGGTCCTTCCGGGACAGTCTGGATGCGCTGGACCTTCAGCCGCCCCTCAACCCGGCAGCCCCTTGTCCTTCCAGCAGCCTGGCTGCCCTGCATATGAGCGGCGTTCTCTGCCCGGTATACACCAAGCTTTACAATCGGGCGCTTCTTTGGGAAAAAGAGATCCGTTTTGAAACAGGCAAATCCCTGGGTGAGGATATGATGTTCAACCTGGATTATCTGCTGGCCTGCCAACGCCGGCAGCCGGATTTCACCCTGCTGAACCTGGATAAAGCCTATTATTTTTATAACCCGGGCAATCCTTCCAGCCTCACCCACTCCCTGCCCCCTGATTACTGCGACCGGGAAATCGAACTGTTTCAGCGCCTGATCTCGGTCTGCCGGGATTCCTTCCACTGCCCCCAACAACAGCTGGACCGGATCGACCTGCAGTATTTTGAAACCTTGGCCGATGGGGTGGCCGCCCTGCCTGCGGAGGAAGGCCGCCGGGCCCTGACATCCTATCGGCGGCTTCCCGACATCCAGGCCTTACTGGCACGCCTTGGGCAGGCCGGGGCCTATTCCCCTTTCCTGGTTCCCTTTTCGGGCTGCCGATACCGGCAGCTGGTCTTTCTGTACCGGCTGCGTATTCGCCGGCCCCGTTGGTTCCAGCGGCTTTTCTGGCTGGGCTACCGGCTGCGCACCCTCCGGGGTAAAGCGCCGGAATTGTATGTTTCCCCTTGATTTTCTCAAAGGAGTTTTTTATGGCAACCGTTACCGTCGTGGTTCCCGTTTACAATATGCCCCAATATCTGCCCCGCTGTTTTGAGAGCATCCGGGCCCAGAGTTTTTCCGACTGGGAGGCGATCCTGGTGGATGACGGCAGCACCGACTCTTCTCCCCGCATCTGCGATGAATGGGCGGCCAAAGATCCCCGGTTTCGGGTCATCCACAAGCCCAACGGCGGTGTGTGCAGTGCCCGGAACGCCGGCATAGACGCAGCCAATTCCCCTTATGTGGTCCTGATGGATCAGGACGACCTGCTCAGCCCTGTTCTGCTGGAGGCCTTGCTGGAGGCCCAGAAAAACAACCCCAAGGCGTTCTGCCTTTGCTTGCACACCGAGGAACGGGATCAGCTGGCCCAGGCCCTTCCTGCCAGCCATCCGATTTTGTACACGGCCCGGCAAGCGGGGCATCTGTATAACCGGGCGCCCTTCCCGCCTCCCTGGGCCAAGCTGTTTCAGAAGTCGCTTCTGCAGGAACATTCCATTCGTTTTGACGAGACCATCCGGGACGGCTACGAAGACCGCCCCTTCATGCGGGAGTACCTGGCTGCCCTTTGGAAAACCGATCCCCTGACTCCCTGCGTGGTGGTACAGGCGCCTCTCTATTTCTGGGAACGGGGAAATGTGGGCAGCGTAAGCCAAAGCGGGCATCAGCCGCTCAAGCCCTGGCATCTGTCCATGTTTGACACCTTTTTGCAGGACTGCCTCACCGTATACAAAACGCCCCCGGTAAGCCTGCAGTTTTATATGATGCAGTATATCCAGACCCTGGCTTTCAGCATCAGCTGCCTGCCGGCCCAATCCCGCCAGGCTGACGCGGCCTGGATCTACAGCACCCCGGAATATGACCGGCTTCTGGCTTATTTCCGGGATAACCGGATCTACTCCGTCTTTTATCTGCCCTTCAAATACCGCCGCACGGAACTTATTGCCCGACTCTCCCGGGGGCGGCTGGAAAACGACGCCTTTTATTGGCGGCTTTATAAGCTGGGCCGTCTGCTGCACCCCTTCTGGCGGGATTGGCAGGGCATCGACGCCATTCCGGCAGACTAACGCGTTATTTGCAACTTTTCTGTAACTTTTGGCTTCCAAGCCCGGCGGATTGCCCGCCGGGCTGTTTTCTTTTCTATCGCTTTGTGGTATAATCTTACGGATATCATCGATTGAAAACGCAAAGGAACAAAATCAAGATGGCCAATACCGAAAATCAAAACTGGACCACCGTCATCCGGCCCAAAACCGGCTGGTTTGACATCGACCTGCGGGAGCTCTGGAAATACCGGGACCTGGTGGGTATGTTCGTCAAGCGCAATTTTGTGGTGTACTATAAGCAGACCATTCTGGGCCCGCTGTGGATCCTGCTCAATCCCCTGATCACCACCGTGATCTTCAACGTGGTGTTCGGCGGCATTGCGGGCCTTGCCCCCGGCGGGGTGCCCAGCTTCCTGTTCTATATGGCCGGCAACACCATCTGGACCTTTTTTGCCGGCTGCATCAACAACACGGCCAACACCTTCGTCACCAATGCGGGGGTGTTCGGCAAGGTGTACTTTCCCCGCCTCACTGTGCCCTTCAGCCAAGTAATCACGGCGCTGCTCAATTTCCTGATCCAGTTTGCCATGTTCCTCTGCTTCTGGGCTTATTTTGCCATCACCGAGGGCAGCGTCCGCTTTACCCTGTGGGCCCTGCTCCTGCCCTTTTTGATGATTGAGGTTATGCTGATGGGGCTGGGCGTGGGCATCATCGTTTCCAGCCTTACCACCAAATACCGGGACCTCGCCATTGCCGTGGGCTTCGGCGTCCAGCTCTGGATGTATGCCACCCCTGTGGTCTATTCCATGGATACCCTGTACAATCAGCCCAAGCTGGCTTTCCTGGTCAAGCTCAACCCCATGACCGCCCCGGTGGAGATCTTCCGCATGGCCACCCTGGGCACCGGCACCTTCACCCTGTGGCAGTTCTGGTACAGCGTTATCGCCACCCTGGCCCTGCTGGCCATCGGCGTCATCCTGTTCAGCCGCATCGAAAAAACCTTTATGGACACGGTCTAATCGGGAGGGAGCCGAAAGAATGGAAAATCTCAATCAGAACCGGGAACCGGTGATTCAGATCACCGGCCTGAAAAAGCAATATAAACTGGGCCAGATTGGCGGCGGCACCCTGACCGCCGATCTGCAGAGCTGGTGGGCCCGCCTGCGGGGCAAGGAAGATCCCAACCTGGTGATCGGCACTGATACCCGGCTGTTCGGCACCACCTTTATGGCCCTGAACGGGGTGGACCTTACAGTATACAAGGGCGAAGCTCTGGGCATCATCGGCCGCAACGGCGCCGGCAAGAGCACCCTGCTCAAGATCCTTTCCCGCATCACCGCCCCCACCGAGGGAGAAATCCGCCTGCGGGGCCGGGTGGCCAGCATGCTGGAGGTGGGCACCGGCTTCAACAACGAGATGACCGGCCGGGAAAACATCTATATGAATGGCGCCATTCTGGGCATGACCAAGGCCGAGGTGGATTCCAAGATCGATCAGATCATCGAATTCAGCGAGTGCGGCGACTTCATCGATACCCCGGTCAAGCGCTATTCCAGCGGCATGTTCGTCAAGCTGGCCTTTGCGGTGGCCGCCCATCTGGATTCCGAGATCATGGTAATGGACGAGGTGCTGGCTGTGGGCGATATGAAGTTCCAGCAAAAGTGCCTGGGCAAGATGAGCGACGTGGCCGGCCAGGAAGGCCGCACCGTCCTGTATGTGAGCCACAACATGAGCACCATCCGCCAGCTGTGCACCCGCTGCATTGTGCTGGATAAGGGCCGGGTCATCTTCTCCGGTGATGTGGAACAGGCCATTGCCATTTATATGGACACCACCGATGTGAACGTGGTGCACTACGACCTGCGGTCGGTGGGCCGCCAGACCCCCAGCGCCGGCAAGCGGCTGTTTTTGGAGGAGCTGCGCTTTTTGGAAAAGGAGAGCAGCGTATTCTCCAACGCCGAGACCATGAAGATCCAGATCCGCTGGCATGTAAACGAACCTTTCAGCGGCATCAACATGAAGATGAATATCCACTACCGGGATTCCAGCCCGGTGGGCATCACCCATCCGGTGAGCCTGGGGGCTGCCGAACCGGGCAAAACCTATACCACCGTTTTTGAGTTTGACCCCTCTCTTCTGGGGGAAGGCCAGTATTTCTTCTATCTGGATATCTTTGAGCGGGCCCTCACCAATCCGGTCTGCCTGGATAAGCCCAGCACCGAGTTCCACTTTGAGGTGACCAACGAGGACTTCACCATCCCCGAATGGCCTGCCGGCTGGGGCCGCATCCACTTCCCTCCCGTGAAGATCCTGTAACCGACCCAGAGGTTTTTCATGACAAAGCCTGATCTTTTCATCTGCCACACCCAATACCATGTGCTGGCCTCTCTCATCAAGGTACTGGCCCGGCCCCGGCCTGCGGATATCATTCTCAGCGAGGCCATCCCCGGGCGGGAAGAACTTGCCCGCCGGCTTTCGGCCAGCGGGGTTTTCGGGCAGGTACTCACCTATCCGGACGAGCACTGGCCGGCTCCGCCCCAAAAAGGCTGGCGGGCCCTGCTGGGGCACTCCATGCAGCGGCGTGCCCTGCGTCTGGCCGGATTTTCCCTGGATCCCCGGGTCTATGGGCAGATCTGTATCTACAACGACTGGACCCCTCTGGGCCGCTGGCTTCAGGATTGGGGCGTCCACTATATCCTGGGGGAGGATACCCGCAACCATCTGGCCCATCCCTCCAATATCCACATTGACCGCCAGCGTGCCCTGCCGGATTTTGAGCGGCGGCGGCAGAGCGGCAGGGGCTACCTGTATTGGGGCGGCTACCGTGGGGTGGACGGGGTGGAGATGAGTGATCCCTCCCAGGTGCCCTATTACCAGGAAAAGGCCATTGCCATCGATCCGCTTCAGCTGCTGGAGAGTTTTGGCCCTGATAAGCGGGGTGTGATCCGCCGGGTCTTTGTGAGCGGCGAATTGCCTGCCACCGACCGGCCTGCCTGCCTGCTTTTGCCCCGCAGCTTTTATGTGGACCGGGATCTGCCCAGCCAGGAAGCCCAGAATCGGCTTTGTCTGGATGTGGCCGCCCAATACGCCCAGGGCTACCAGCTCTTTATCAAGACCCATCCTCGGGATACCACCGATTACAAGGCCCTGTTCCCGCAGGCGGTGGTGCTGGACCGGTTCATGCCCTCTGAATTGCTGGATTACTGCTTTGAAGTGCGGTTTGCCCGGGCGGTGGGGCTTTGCACCGCTTCGGTGGCAAACCTGAAATGTGCCGACGAAAAGATCAGCCTGGGGTATGATTTTATCGAGCCCTATCGCTGATTTGCTTTGTAGTTTCCGCCGCCGCCCCTCTGCGGGCGGGGCCCAGCGCTCCCTCCTTTGAGGGAGCAAAACCAAAAAGAGGTGTTTTCGCATATGAAAATCATCGGCGTAATCCCTGCCCGTTATCGCTCCTCCCGTTTCCCCGGCAAGCCCCTGGCCGACATCTGCGGCCGGCCCATGATCTGGTGGGTGTACCAGCAGGCCAGCAAGGTGAAGGAACTGGACAAGCTCTATGTGGCCACCGACGATGAGCGCATCGAGTCCGTCTGCCAGCAGTACGGCATGGACGTGGTGATGACCAGCCCCGATCACCCCACCGGCAGCGACCGGGTGGCGGAGGTTGCCTCCAAGGTGGAGGGCGACCTTTTCATCAACATCCAGGGGGACGAGCCCCTCATGGACCCGGAAATCATCCGCCAGGCCATCCGGCTTTTCGATGACCCGGAGGTCTATTTCGGCAGCCTGAAAAAGAAGATCACCGATCCGGAACTGATCGCGGCCCCCAGCACCGTCAAGGTGGTGACCGACGACCATATGGATGCCATGTATTTTTCCCGCAATCCCATCCCCAGCGGCGTCAAGGACACCGACCATGTGGATGTGTTCAAGCATGTGGGCATCTATGCCTATAAGCGGGATTTCCTTTTGAAATTCGGGGCCATGCCTCAGTCTTCCCTGGAAATCGCCGAATGTGTGGAGCCGCTGCGTGCCATGCAGGCCGGCTACAAGATGCGTTTTGGCGAGACCACCCTGGAAAACATCAGCGTGGATCTGCCCCAGCACCTGGAGCAGGTTATCGCTGAGATCAAGCGTCTGGGTCTGGATAAGGCCATGGGCCTGTGACCCTCTCGCCCGCCCCTTTGCCGGGGCGGAGAAAGGACCATTATGGAAAAAGATATCAAACTTCTGGATTGTACCCTGCGGGACGGCGGCTATCTGGTGGATACCCAGTTTGGCGATAAGTTCATCAAGGGGTTTATCCAAAGCCTCACCGATGCCGCTGTGGATGTGATCGAGGTGGGTTTTCTGAAAGATGAGCCCCACCAGCCCGGCAGCACCATCTTCAACAATTCCGCTCAGATCAAACCTTACCTGCCCAAAGAGCGGCGGGAAGGGGTTGCCTATGTGGCCCTCTCGGACTACAGCCGTTACCACATCGAAAATCTGGACCCCTGCGACGGGACCAGCATTACCGGTGTGCGGGCCTGCTTCTTCAAAAAGGAGCGCAAGGACGTTTTGCCCTTCTGCCGCCGGATCCAGGAACTGGGGTATGACCTCTATATCCAGCCGGTGGACATCCTGGGCTATTCCGACGAAGAGCTGCTGGATCTGATCCAGGACGTGAACCAGCTTAAGCCCCTGGCCCTTTCTACGGTGGACACCTTCGGCAGCATGTTTCCCGAGGACCTGCAGCGGCTGTTTGGGGTGATCCATTCCCACTTGGATTCTTCCATCCGGATGGGCTTTCACAGCCACAACAACATGCAGATGAGCTTTGCCCTCAGTCAGGAATTCGCCCGGCTGGCCAAAGGCCTGCGGGATATTACCATCGACGCCACCCTCTGCGGCATGGGCCGGGGCGCCGGCAACACCAACACCGAGCTGGTGGCCGACTACCTGAACCGCAAGTGGGGCAAGCACTATGACCTGGATGTGCTGCTGGACGCGGTGGACAACTATATGGGCAGCATGAAGGCCCGCTGCACCTGGGGATATTCGGTGCCCTATTTCCTGGCGGGCATCTACAGCGCCCATGTGCACAACATCACCTATCTTTCCGAAAAGCCCAGCATCCGCACTAAGGATATGCGCTATGTGCTGGAACAGCTGGAACCGGCCATCCGCAAACGGTATGACTATGACCTGGTGGATAAGCTCTATGCCGGCTGCCTGGCCAGCACCGGCGACGACAGCGAAAGCCGCAAGGCCTTTGCCTCCCTGGTGGAAGGCCGCACGGTGGTATTGGTGCTGCCTGGCCCCAGCAGCCGCACCCATGAGGAAGAAATTGACCGCTTTATCCGGGAAAAGGACGCCTTTGTCATCACGGTGAACCAGCTGCCTCAGCCGGAAAAGCCCCTGCCTGACCTGGCCTTCTTCTCCAACCCCAAGCGGTATGATTACTGGAAGCATTCCGAGCGGTTTTCCCAGGCCCGGCTTCTCTTTACCTCCAATCTGAGAGAAAGCGCCGGCGAAAACAAGCTGGTGGTGAACATCGCCCCCCTGATGCGCCCCGGTTTTTACTATGCGGACAACGCGGCCCTGCTGCTGCTGACCCTGCTGGATGGCTGCCGGCCCGGCGCGGTATATATCGCCGGCCTGGACGGCTACGACACCAAAGCCCAGAACTTTGCCAGCGCCGATATGGAGCGCAGCTTTGACGCCCAGCAGGCAGCGGCCATCAACGAGGGGCTGGCTGCCGCCCTGAAGGATCTGAAGGAGCACCACCAGGGCGTACTGCCCCGCTTCCTCACTCCTTCCCGCTTTGCCCCCATCTTTGAGGAGGGCCAGGCATGAAGGACATCCGGCTGCTGGTGCTGGACGTGGACGGCACCCTGACCGACGGCAAGATCTATATGGGCGCGGAAGGCGAGGTCTGCAAGGCCTTTTCCATCAAGGACGGGTTGGGCCTGCGGCTGATGGCGGATTCCGGCGTTACCCTGGCCATCCTCACCGGCCGGGAAAGCCGGATCGTACAGAACCGGGCCGCCGAGCTGAAGATCCCCCATGTGATCCAAAATGTACAGAACAAACCCGATGCCCTGCGCCGGCTCTGCCAGGAGCTTTCCATCCCTCTGGAGGAAACCGGCTTTGTGGGGGACGACCTGATTGACCTGGAGGCCATGCGCCTGTGCGGTCTTTCGGCATGCCCCTGCGACGCCGCCAAGGAGGTAAAGGCCCAGGCGGATTTCGTCTCGGAACTTCCAGGCGGTTCGGGGGCTGTACGCCAATTCGTGGAATGTTATCTGGAAGAGCGAGGGCTCTGGGCGCCTTTGGCTGCCCGTAGGTTTGGAGTAAAGCTGTGAAGGCATCGCTATTGAAAAAACATCTGCCGCTGCTGGCCTCCCTGCTTTGTCTGGGGTTTTGCCTCTGCGTCTTCGGCGGCGTCTGGCTGCTGAAGGTGCGCCCGGCCCAAAACAAAAGCACCTCGGTACGGGTCAGCGACGATTACTCCCTCTATACGGAAAATCTGGAAGATTCCCTGACCCAGACCTTTTCCTGCAGCGAGGATCTGTATGCCCTGGCCTTTGTTTTCGGTGCGACCGAAGTGCAGCCCCAGGGGGAGATTCTTCTCACCCTGGCGGATGCCCAGACTGGGGAGGTCCTGGCCCAGAGCCGGGGCGAGATGGGAAATATCCTGCCCGGGCAGTATACCGGCCTTGGGCTGGATAGGGTCGTGGAAGGCCGGGAAGACGCCCGCTATACCCTCACTCTCACTCCCTCCTATCAGGGAGAAGGCAGGCTTTCCCTGGGATATTCCGGCAGCCCGGCCGAGGGTGTTGAACTGACGGCGGACGGCCAGTCTCTGGAAGGACAGCTGGCCCTTCTGGTGACCACCGGGCAGATCGGCTCTTTCCTGAGCCAGTATTACTGGCTGGTGGCCCTGACCCTGAGCCTGATCCTCAGCCTGACCCTGTGGGCGGTGCTGGCGCTTCGCCCTGCCCTGCACCGGCTGTATTTTGTTCTGGTGCTGTCCCTGGGTTTGGTTTACTGCCTGGTGCTGCCCCCCTACTCCGCACCGGATGAACAGTTCCACATCAACCAGAGTTTTTCCATCGCCACCACCCTTACCAGCCGACTGCCCCTGGGCTCGGTACCTCTCAGCGAGACTTACCGGCGGCCCAGCGACCAGAATCCGCTTTTGCAGGATCAGAACACCACCGTGTTCACCTGGCAGGAATTTGCCGATACCCTCCTTACCCGCAGCCCGGATTCTGCCGGAGATTTCCAGCTGTATACCGAGATGCAGGCGGATGACAGCGACATGCTGTATCTGGTAAGCTCCCTGGCGGTGGCCCTTTGCTTCGTTTTAAAGCTGGGCTTTACGCCCACCCTGGTGATAGGCCGGCTGGCCAATCTGGCCGTTTATGCCCTGCTTACCTCCTGGGCCATCAAGAAGGCCCCCTTCGGCAAAAAGATTTTTGCCTGTGTGGGGCTTCTGCCCATGAGCCTGCACCTGGCTGTCTCTTTCAGCCGGGACTGTCTGACCCTTTCCCTGGCCTTTCTCTTCACCGCCCTCTGCCTGGATGCCGCCTTTGGGGGAAAATCCTCCCTCAAGCCTTCCCAGTGGGGCGCGCTGATCCTCACCGGTGTACTGCTGGTGCCGGCCAAGGCTGTCTACTTTCCCCTGGCCGCCCTCTTTCTGCTCATCCCGACTGCCCGTTTTGGCCGCCAGGCGAAACGCAGCAGATTGCTCAAGGGCGGTTTCCTCCTGCTCTGTGTACTGGCTTTCCTTTCTTCCGGCGCCCGCTACACCATAGCCGGGCTGTTCAACCGAGCGGATTCAGCGGAAGAACTGGCCGCCCAGATCGAAACCATGGATGAGAGCGTGGCCGAGAGCTGGAACCTGGAAGAGCAGGCCCAGAACCCGGATTCCATCTGTTATTCCCCGGGCTATATTCTCTCCCACCCGGCACAGACCCTTGTGCTGGTGGGCAACAGCCTGATTGAAAACAGTGAACATTATCTCAAAACCCTGGTGGGCGGCAAGCTGAGCTATTACAGCCTGGATCTGAGCTGGGGCTGGGTATTGCTTTTGTATCTGCTGCTGGCCTTCTCCCTCCTGCCCGAACCGGGCGAAAGGGATTGGCCCAGGCCCTCCGGCCGGATATTCGCTGCCCTGCTAGCTCTGACCTGCATGGGTTTGGCCGTGGCCGGCTGTATTACCTGGACCCCCACCTACTACACCTCTATCTACGGTTTACAGGGGCGGTACTTCCTGCCGGCTCTTCCGCTGCTCTGCCTGGCTTTGCGGCCCTGCTGGCTGAGCCGCAGCAAGCCTTCCGGCGCCCTGCCTGCCCTGTATATGGCGTTTGCCAACGCGGGCGTTCTTCTCAACGCATTTCTTGCCATTCTTGCCCGCTGACGAAAGGAATCCCTTCTCATGACCACAAAACAGATTCCCCTCATTATCCCTTCCCTGGAACCGGACGACCGGCTGACCCAATTGCTGGCCGAACTGCGCCAGGAGGGCATCGAGAACATCGTGCTGGTGGATGACGGCAGCGGACCGGCCTACCGACCCTATTTCGACGACGCCGAAGCCAAGGGGTGCGTGGTGCTGCGCCACGCCGTCAACCTGGGCAAGGGCCGCGCCCTGAAAAACGCCTTCAATTACTGCCTTCTGCGCTGGCCGGAAGCCCCCGGCTGCGTCACCGCCGATTCGGACGGTCAGCACACCCCCGCCTGCATCCTGGCCTGTATGGAGGCACTGGCCGCCCACCCGGATCACCTGATCCTGGGCTGCCGGGACTTTGATGCCGAGGGCGTCCCCTCCAAATCCCGGATGGGCAACAAGCTCACCTGCCTGATGTTCCGCTATCTGGTGGGGTTGAAGATTGGCGACACCCAGACCGGCCTGCGGGGCATCAGCCGGGAATATATGAAAAAGCTGCTTTCCACCCAGGGCGAGCGGTTTGAATTCGAGAGCAACATGCTCATCGACACCAAGGAAGCAGGCGTGCCCATCACCGAGGTTCCCATCCTGACGGTGTATGATTCCAAGGAAAACCACTCCACCCATTTTCATCCGGTGCGGGATTCCCTGCGAATCTACTCCATCTTCGGGAAATTCCTCTTTTCCAGCCTTTCTTCCAGCGTGGTGGATCTTCTGCTCTTTTCCCTGTTCTGCCGTGCGTTCCCGGCCGGGCTTTGGGGCATCGGATATATCTCCACTGCCACCGTTCTGGCCCGTATCCTCTCGGCCACCTACAACTACCTGCTGAACCACCGGGTGGTCTTCAAGAGCAAGGAGGGCTATATCTATTCCGCCCTGAAATACGCGGCTCTGGCAGCGGTGCAGATGTTCTGCAGCGCCTGGCTGGTCACCCACCTGTATGGGCTGATTGGCGGGCCGGAAGAGCTGACCAAGATTCTGGTGGATACCTTCCTGTTCTTTATCAGCTTCCAGATCCAGCGGGAATTTGTCTATAAGCGCCGCTGATCTTCTTGCAAAGGAGTTCTGTACGTGACCCTGTGTTTCTTTTCCGCTCAGTATCTGCCCACAGTGGGCGGGGTGGAGCGCTACACCTTTAACCTGGCCAAGCGGGCAGTCCAGGCGGGCCATCGGGTGCTGGTGGTCACCAGCGCCCTGCCGGGCCTGCCTCAGGAGGAGACCGACGAAAACGGAATCCGGATCTTCCGGCTGCCGGTATGGCCCCTGATGAACGGGCGCTTCCCGGTTCTGAAGCCGGGCAGGCAGCTGCGGGCCGGGCTGGCCCGGATCTGGGCGCAGAACCCCGATTTCTGCCTGATCAACGCCCGGTTTTATCTGAGCAGTCTGTATGCTGCCCGGGCCTGCAGCAAGCGGCATATCCCCGCCATCCTGGTGGAGCATTCCACCGGTCACCTGCCCATGGGCGGGGGGCTTGTGGGGCTGGCCGGCCACTGCTACGAGCACCTGGCCTGCCGTTTTCTTCGCCGGTATTGTTCCCGTTTCTACGGAGTGAGCCAGGCGGTCTGCCGCTGGCTGGAACATTTCGGCATCCGGGCCGAGGGCACCCTGTACAACGCGGTAGACCCGGCAGAGCTGGAAAGGATCCTGGCCAACGAGCCGCCCTTTGACTGGCGGCAGGAGCTGGGGCTTTCCCCGGATATCCGCCTGGCTGCCTTTGTGGGGCGGATCATTCCCGAAAAAGGTGTGGGCGAACTGATCCAGGCCTTTCAGATGGCCGACCTTCCCGGCACAGCCCTGGTGGTGGCGGGGGACGGCCCCCAGCTGGCCAGCCTGAAAGCCTCTGCGCCACAGGGCGTTTTCTTTGCGGGCAGTGTCCCCTATCCCCGTGTACTCCAACTGTACCGGCAGGCAAACCTGTACTGCCTGCCCACCCGGTACGCTGAGGGTTTTCCCACCACCTTTCTGGAAGCGGCAGCCTGCGGCTGCCCCATCCTGACCACGGTCACCGGAGGCAGCGGTGAGTTGCTGCGGGACGAAAGCTACGGCCTGCAGCTGCCCCCGGACTATACGGTGGACCAGCTGGCTGAGGCCCTGCGGCAGGCCATGGAAAGCCCGGATTGGGGCCGGCAAGCCGCCCAAAAGACCCGCCAGAATCTGCTGGAACATTTTACCTGGCAGATCGTAACAGAGCAGCTGTTGGGCATCGCACATCTTTCCAAAGGAGAACCTTTATGCTGAAGCTTCTCATTGTCATCCCCGCCTATAACGAGGCAGAAAGCATCACCCGGGTGGTGGATGATCTGATCCAAAATTATCCCCAGTATGACTATGTGGTGGTAAATGACGGCAGCCGGGATAAGACCGCCGCCATCTGCCGGGCCAAGGGCTATCATCTCATTGATCTGCCGGTGAACTTGGGCCTGGCGGGCGCTTTCCAGACCGGGCTGCGCTACGCGGCCGAAAACGGTTATGACTGCGCCATGCAGCTGGATGCGGACGGCCAGCACCTGCCCCAATACATCGCCCCCATGCTGGAAATGCTGGAGGATGGCGCAGACATCGTCATCGGCAGCCGCTTTGTGACGGTACTCAAGCCCCGGACCCTGCGGATGCTGGGCAGCTATCTCATCAGCTGGGCCATCCGCCTGACCACCGGCCGGGCCATCTGTGACCCCACCAGCGGCATGCGGATGTTCAACCGCCGCCTGCTGGAGGAGTTTGCCCAGAACCCCAACTACGGGCCGGAACCGGATACCATCAGCTATCTGATCAAAAACGGCGCAGTGGTAAAGGAACTGCAGGTGGAAATGGCCGAGCGCACGGCTGGCCAGAGCTATCTCAACTTTGCCCGCTCGGTGCAATACATGATCAAGATGGGGTTGTCCATCCTGCTGATCCAGTGGTTCCGCAAACGGGACACCGTCACCCCCTACCCGGAAAGGAGCCTGTAAATGGATACCATGATTCCCCTGGTGCTGCGGGCGCTGCTCATTTTAGGCAGTTTCTGCACTCTGGTCTTTATCCTCAAGCGGGTGCGCCATGCCAAAATGCAGATTGAGGATACCATCTTCTGGATCTTCTTTTCGGCGCTTCTGCTCTTCATCAGCGTTTTCCCGGGCCTGCTGTACTGGGCCTCGGATCTGCTTGGTTTTGTCAGCCCCATTAATCTGGTCTACCTGCTGATTATCTTTGTGCTGCTGATGCATCAGTTCTCCCTTACCGAGCGGTTGAGCCTGATGGATGTGAAACTGCGCACCCTGGCCCAGCGGGTGGCCCTGAACCAGGAAAAACTGGACAGTGACCGAAAGCCCGCCGAGGAACCCAAAGCCGAGCCCTCTCAGCCGCAGGAAAAAGACTGAGCCCCGGCTTTTTTGCCATAAGCGGCATACCTGTCGCCCGAAAAAGCCGATATTTCGACCGGTTGGGTTTGTCAACCCCTGCTTTTTATGGTATACTAATAACGTTTATTGGAAATGAGAGAAACGGAGGCGTTTGCTATATGGAATTTACCCCCAAACTGACCTATAAGGGGCGTCCCCTGGTTCGCAGCAAAAACGAGATCTATTACGGCAACCTGACCGATCCCTATGTGATCTTCATGCAGATTTTGACCACCAAGGAAGAGAACGGCGTGCAGGTGGCGGACAAGGTACATGTGGTGCTGATGAGCACCGATGCCTCCAAGCCCCTTCCCGAGCGTGTAGTTCGTCAGAGCGCCAAGAACGGGCTGTACAGCGCCCTGGATATCGGCAATATCTGGTTGGAGCGCGCTTTGAAAGAAGCCAAAGCCTGAACAAGCAAGAAAGGGCCTGCTGGTATAAACCAGCAGGCCCTTTCTTTTTTCTTTTGTGGGAAGCATCCGCCGCCCGAAACAAGGAAAAGCTTACTCTTCCTCTTCCGGGGTCTCTTCTTCCTCGGCGCCGAACTCGATATCAAAGGCAGCGCCGCAGTTCTGGCAGCTGATCTCGCTGTTCTCGTCCAGCAGAGTGGCTTCGTCCACCACCGTGACAGCGCCGCACTTGGGGCAGGTCAGCTCATACTCGGCCTCGCCCTCTTCGTCGCCTTCCTCGTCCTCTTCCTCGTCGTCGCCGTATACGGCGGCTTCCAGGTCATCCATATCCTCATCCATGGCATCCAGCTCGTCATAGATCTGGTCCATGTTGTCGTCCAGGCTCTTCACCTCATCACAGACCTCTTCCAGCAGATCCACAATGGCAGCCAGGACCTTGCCCTCCTTGGAAGTGGTGTCCAGTTCCAGCCCTTCCATCAGGCCCTTGATGTAAGCGCACTTTTCGGTAATCCCCATAGTTGGTCTCTCCTTTGTTCTGCGTTTAAAAATACGGGCAGCAGCGAACGGCTGCTGCCCGTAAAACCAAAATCAGACGCGCTCCATGTACTCGCCGGTACGGGTATCGATGCGGATCTTGTCGCCCTCGTTGATGAACAGGGGCACACGGATCTCGGCGCCGGTTTCCAGGGTAGCGGGCTTCAGGGTGTTGGTGGCGGTGTTGCCCTTGAAGCCGGGTTCGGTCTGGGTCACTTCCAGCTCGATGAAGTTGGGGATTTCCACGCTGAACACCTTGCCCTTGTAGGACAGCAGCTTGCAGATCTCGTTCTCCTTGCAGAACTTGAAGTTCTCGGGCACGTCGGAAGCGTTCACGGGAACATCGTCGTAGGTCTCGTTGTCCATAAAATGGTACAGATCGCCGTCCGCGTAGCTGTAGGTCACCTCACGGCGCTCGATGAACGCCTGGGGGAACTTGGCGCTGGGGTTATAGCTGGTCTCGGTAACGGCACCGGTGATCACGTTCTTGGTCTTGGTGCGGACAAAAGCGGCGCCCTTGCCGGGCTTCACATGCTGGAACTCCACAACCTGGAGAACCTGGCCGTCCTGCTCAAAAGTCACACCGTTGCGAAAATCGCCTGCACTGATCATATGGGAATTCCTCCAAATTTGTATTTATACCACAAAGTACATATCTAAAGTTTATTTTACCTGAAATGCTTGCTTTTTTCAAGTATTTTCATAATAAAATAGCGCTGCGCCCCACAAAAAGGGGTTGGCTGCTTTTAAAACAGCGATTCATAATAGAGCTGCATGGTCCGGGCGTCCTCGGCCTGGGTACCTGCGCTCTCGCAGATGATCACCGGGCTCAGCTGCCGCTCCTTACAAAGCCGGAGCAGCGGCTCCGGCTCGGGGCCCCACTGGGTATCCGCAAAGGTATGGTGCTGCTTTTCGCCCCCTGCGGAGTACTCGATGCGGGAAAAATGCACATGGAAGGCCTTGGCCCGCTCATCCCCCAGCACATCTTCCATCCTGTCCAGGATCTCCTCGTACTCGGCCCGGCCCTTGATGCCACCCAGGGTACGGGCGTTCAGGTGGCCGAAGTCGATGCAGGGGGTGATCCGTTTATCCACCTGGCAGAGGGTCAGCACCTCATCCAGGGTGCCCAGCTGGCCGATCTTGCCCATGGTTTCGGGGCAGAGGGTAAGGTCGCCATAACCTGCCTCATCCACCGCCCGCACTATCTTTTCCATGGTGTCCAGGGCCTTTTCCAGGGCCTGCTCCCGGCTCTGCTTGCCGCAGCTTCCCGAGTGAAAGATCACCCGCCGGCCCCCCAGCGCCCGCACCACACGGCAGCTCTGGAGGATATAGTCCACACTGCGCAGACGGGTCTCCTCGTTCAGGCTGCTCATGCTGATAAAATAGGGAGCGTGCAGGCTGAAAAGGATATCCCTTTCCTGGGCCCTGCGAGCCATTTCCCGGGCTTTTTCCTCCCCCAGCCGTACACCGTGCCCGCACTGGTATTCAAAGGCGTGCAGGCCGAATTTGGCCGTGTATTCCGGCACATCCAGGCTGGTCTTGTATCCCATGGCGGCAAAGCTCTCGCTCTGGCCCGCCGTGCCGAATCGGATTCTGTTCACAGTATCTTCCCTCCTTTGGCAAAATACAGCCCGAAGAAGGGCTTTTCCAGCACCCGCTTGAGGCGGATATACCACTTGGTCTCGGGGCCCAGCGGCCTTGTAACCAGAGCCGGGATGCCGTACAGCGAACCGGCCAGCCGGTCGGTAAAAAGCTGATCCCCCACAATGGCCATCTCCCGGCGGCTGATGCCCCAGCGGCTGCGGGCTTTTTCCAGCCCCTGGGAAAGCGGCTTATGGGCCTTGGCCACATATTCCAGCCCCAGGGCTCTGGCAAAAGGCTCCACCCGCTGCTGCCCATTGTTGGAGGCGATGGTCAGCAGGATCCCCTCCCCCCGCATCTCCTCCAGCCAGGCGCGCACACGGGCCGGGACCTGCGGGTCATCATGGAGGGTGAGGGTGTTGTCCACATCCAGCACCAATGCCCGGATTCCCTGACTGCGCAGGAAAGCCGGGGTGATATGGGTCACATCCTGGAACAGATACTGAGGCGTCAGCAGCATGGGCTTTTCCCTTCCTTGGCATTTTTTCAAAAAAGAAGCGGGCCCGTAAGGATACGGGCCCGCTTTACTGCGTAACACAACGCATTACCGCTTTACCACGGCGCTGCCGCTCTGCTCAAATTACTTGAACTTGCGCTTGCGGGCAGCCTCGGACTTCTTTTTGCGGCGCACGGAGGGCTTTTCGTAAGCTTCACGCTTACGAACCTCGGCGAGAACACCGCTGCGAGCGCAGGAACGCTTGAAACGGCGCAGGGCGCTTTCCAGCGACTCGTTGTCCTTGACACGAATTTCCGACATTTACTTTTTCCCTCCCTTGACCTGAGGCAGGAGTCTCGTTGCTACAAATTAGTCAACGGTATAATTATACAATGGCACCGATTCTCCTGTCAACAGCTTTTTTCCTTTATGAGAGAAAGTTCATAAAAAATTTTCAGCTTTCTCCCTTATCAGCCTTTTACGGCCAGGTTGACCAGCTTACCCTTTACATAAATTTCCTTGACCACGGTCTTGCCGGCGATGGCAGCAGCCACGGCGGGCTCGGCTTTGGCAGCGGCGATGGCGTCGGGGGCCTCGATATCCGCAGCCACCTTCAGGCGGGCGCGGACCTTGCCGTTCACCTGTACGGCGATTTCCACCGTGCTCTCCACACACTTGGCCTCGTCGTAACTGGGCCAAGTGGTGTGGGCGATCTGATCCTCAAAGCCCATCTGCTGCCACAGCTCTTCGGTGAGATGAGGAGCAAAGGGGTTGAGCAGGATCAGCAGGGTGCGGTACTCATCCTTGGTGCAGCCGCCGCTGGTCTCAAACTCGTTCAGCAGACCCATCATGGCGGCGATGGCGGTGTTGTGCTTGAGCACCTCGATATCCTCGCTCACCTTCTTGATGGTGCGGTGCATGGTGGCTTCCAGCTCAGGCCGGTAGCCCTCGCCGGGCAGGATCTTTTCCTGCAGGTTCCAGACACGGTCCAGGAAGCGCTTGCAGCCCTTGATGGAAGAGGTGTTCCAGGGCGCGGCCTTTTCAAAGTCGCCGATGAACATCTCGTACAGGCGCATGGTATCGGCGCCGTACTCATTGACGATATCGTCCGGGTTGACCACGTTGCCCAGAGACTTGGACATCTTGACCACCGGATGCTCGGCCATCTCGCCGTACTTTTCCACCAGAGCGGCCCGGGCAGCCTTTTCGCTGCCGTACTCCTGCACCAGGGCGGCCTGCTCTTCGGCGCTCATGTTCACAAAGCTGTGGGGGTTGAGACCCAGGATCATGCCGTGGCTGGTACGCTTCTGGTAGGGCTCCGGCTTGGGCACCACGCCGATATCATACAGGAACTTATGCCAGAACCGGCTGTACAACAGGTGCAGGGTGGTGTGCTCCATGCCGCCGTTGTACCAATCCACCGGGCTCCAGTATTCCAGGGCCTCCTTGCTGGCCAGGGCCTCCTTGTTGTGGGGGTCCATATACCGCAGGAAGTACCAGGAAGAACCGGCCCACTGGGGCATGGTGTCGGTCTCCCGCTTGGCGGGGCCGCCGCAGCAGGGGCAGGTGGTGTTGACCCACTCGGTATGGCGGGCCAGGGGGCTTTCGCCGTTCTCGCCCGGCTCAAAGTCGGTGATCTCGGGCAGCTTCAGGGGCAGCTCGCTCTCGGGCAGGGGCTGCCAGCCGCACTTTTCGCAGTACACCATGGGGATGGGCTCGCCCCAGTATCTCTGGCGGCTGAACACCCAGTCCCGCAGCTTGTAGTTTACCTTTTCCTGGCCCTTGCCGTTCTCTTCCAGCCAGGCCACCATCTTCTTCTTGGCCTCTTCCACCGACAGGCCGTTGAGGAAGCCGGAGTTCACCAGAGTGCCGGTGGCCACATCGGTAAAGGCCTCCTTGTCCAGGTGGCTTTCGCCCTGGCCCTTCACCACCTCGATGATAGGCAGGCCGAATACCTTTGCGAACTCGTAGTCGCGGGTATCATGGGCGGGCACGGCCATAATGGCGCCGGTACCGTAGCTGGCCAGCACATAGTCGGAAATGAAGATGGGGATCTCCTGGTCGTTCACCGGGTTGATGCCCATGACCCCTTCCAGCTTGACGCCGGTCTTTTCCTTATTCAGCTCGGTGCGCTCGAAATCGCTCTTGCGGGCAGCCTCGGCCTGGTAAGCCTTCACTGCCTCGGGGTTTTTGATCAGGCCCGCTTCCAGCCACTTTTTGACCATCTCATGCTCGGGGCTCACCACCATGTAGGTGGCGCCGAACAGGGTGTCGCAGCGGGTGGTATACACGGTGAGGGTATCGCCGGCGGTGGTGCCGAAGTTCACCTCGGCGCCATGGCTGCGGCCGATCCAGTTCTTCTGCTGGGTGGCCACACGCTCAATGTAATCCAGGCCTTCCAGCCCGTCGATGAGCTTATCGGCGTAAGCGGTGATCTTCAGCATCCACTGGCTCTTGACCTTGTGGATCACATCGCTGCCGCACCGCTCGCACTTGCCGTTGACCACCTCTTCGTTGGCCAGCACCACCTTGCAGCCGGTGCACCAGTTCACGTTCATTTCCTTTTTATAGGCAAGACCGTGCTTGTACAGCTGCAGGAAGATCCACTGGGTCCACTTGTAGTATTCCGGGTCGGTGGTGTTGATCTCCCTCGTCCAGTCAAAGGAAAGGCCCAGGGCCTTGAGCTGGCTCTTAAAGCGGGCCACATTGTTCTTGGTGACCACTTCCGGATGGATGTGGTTTTTCATGGCAAAGTTTTCGGTGGGCAGACCAAACGCATCCCAGCCCATGGGATACAGCACGTTGTAGCCGCACAGCCGCTTTTTGCGGGCCACCGCATCCAGCGCGGTATAGCTGCGGGGGTGCCCCACATGCAGGCCTGCGGCGGAGGGGTAAGGGAATTCCACCAGGGCATAGAACTTGGGCTTGCTGTGGTCGATCTGGACGGCGAAGGTGTTTTCTTCATCCCACACCTTCTGCCATTTGGCTTCCACAGCCTTGAAATCATACTTCACTTTCCATCAACTCCATATCAACTTTTGCTGCCGCCCACCGAAAGCGGCTGATTTTTCTTCCGGGCAGAAAGCCTGCCCGGCTTATCTTCCGGCACTGCCTGTGGGCTGTGCCTTATTCCTCTGCCGCTTCCTCTTCCAGAAGCCCGCTCAGATCCACCGGCTGGGCGTCGGCCCACAGGTGCTCCAAATCATAGTAGCTGCGGGCTTCGGGATAAAAGATGTGCACGATGACCCCGCCGTAATCCATCAGGATCCAGTTGCGGGCCTCATAGCCTTCCACCCGCTGGGGTTCCACCCCCTGCTGGCCCAGCTGGAATTCCACTTCATCGGCCAGGCTGCGCACATGGGTGGAGGAAGTACCGCTGGCGATGACGAAGTAATCCGCCAGAACGGTAAGGTCCTGGATGCTCAGTACCTTGAGCCCTTCGGCCTTTTTCTTGTCCAGGATCTTCGCAATGCGAATGGCCAGTTCCTTACTTTCCATAAAGAGCCTCCCTGTTATTTGTAAGACGTGTTGGACCCGTCCAGGTTGTTGTTCTGCTGCGCGTCGATGCTCTCCTCATCCAGCTGGCCCATGAACTGAACGTTGGGGTCGCTGGCCTGCCCGGAGGGATACCAGGACTGGAGATTCAGCTCGGAAGCGGGCACTTCGCCGGTATAGGTGCGGAAATAGGTGTTGAGCAGCTCGGCCGTCTCTTCGGGGGCGCCCACCACCACCGAGTTGTTGTTGTAGTACTGGCTGGAGCCATACACCGGCATCTGGCTGATCATGATATTGGCGCTGTCCACCTGCAGAAGGCTTACGCCCAGGCTGATCATGGTGGAGGAGGGCATATCCGTCTCCACATAGTTCATAAAGGCGGGCATCAGCTTGGCCACATCCCAGATGTTCATGGTGCGGAAACGGCCCAGCAGGCCGGAATAGAAGTACCGCTGCATGTTCAGGCGGTCCAGGTCAGAGCGCTCGTAGCCGGCGCCCTTGCGGTTGCGCACAAAGAACTCGGCGGCGGCGCCATCCAGGGTCTGGTAGCCCTGCTTGAGCACACTTCCGTTGTACTCGATATCCTGAGGCACATACACCTCAATGCCGCCGAAGGTATCCACCACCTCGTGGAGAGACTGCATGTTGATGGTGATGTAGTAGTCCACCGGCAGTTTCAGCTGGTCGTTGATGGTCTCGGCCAGGGCATTGATGCCGCCCTCATTGGAGAGCATCACCGAGTTGATCTGCCCGTTGGAGGCATTGTAGGTCTGGCCGCTCTCCGTGGTATAGCTGCCGCCCACATAGGTGTTGCGGGGGATCTGCAGCATGCTGATCTTTTTATTGGCCACGTCGAAGCTCACATACATGACCATATCGGTCATGCCGTCGTTGCTGGAAGCATCGCTGTAAGCCCGGCCTTCCTCCCAGTCCACACCGCAGACCAGCACGTTCACCACATCCCCCTTATATTCGGAGGGGGTGTTGATGAGCTGGCTGATGGTCACATCGCCGGTGACGCTGCTGGTAATCACCTTGAAGGCAATGAAAAAGAGGGCTGCCAGGATCAGAATCAGCAGCAGGAACACTTTCAGGCAGCCGTTCTTCTTTTTCTTTTTGCCCTTGCCCCGGCGCAGGGCTGCGGCCCCGTCGGCATCCGGCGGGGGCGGAGCGGCTCGGTAGGTTTCCGCCCTCTGGGAAGGCGCCGGCCGGCTGATATGCCGGGAGGTGCCGGAAGAAGCCGGCCTGCGGCTGCCGCCGGAAGGCTGGCTGCCGGAATGGTAAACGTGTCTTTCCGTGCCCTTGGCAGCACTGGTATTCAGCTTGCGGGGCTGTTTCATATCGCTCATGTATCGGTTTTACCTCCTGAGAAACGGCGGTATTCTTCACAGGCTTCCCGGGTGACGGGATCAATGGGTTTCCCGCTTTCCCGAAGCCATTCCAGGCTCATCTGGAGAGCTTCCCCCAGGGCCCGGTCCAGATCCTCCATCTCCACCTTGCGGAGATAGGCGGCTTCCGGATAGGTGCGCTCGGCGCTGGTCATATCCGCCAGATACAGGATCTTGTCCAACAGGCTCATATCCCGTTTGCCGGTGGTATGGCAGCGAATGGCGCTGAGGATCTCTTCATCCTCAACGCCCCATTGGGTTTTGGCCAGGATGGCCGCGCAGATTCCGTGCCACACCGGCTGAGGCCGGTTTTCGGCATTCTCAGACATTATAGCATTATCCCGGATGATCTGCAACAATTCCTCCCAGCTCATCTCCTTGGCCGCGTCGTGCAGCAGCGCCGCTATGGCGGCCTTGTGAGGGTCGGCACCGTAGCGCTCTGCCAGGGTCACGGCCATATCCCGCACATTCACCGTGTGCTGAAAACGCTTGTCTTTCAGCCGGCTTCTGGCAATTTCCAGGGCAGTTTTTTCCTCCATCCTTCTTACCTCCCATAGCCGTACAAATGGTTTTCCTGCACCAGCCGGCGAACCGGCCCGGGCAGCTGTTCCAGAGAAACCGCGCCGCTGCGGATATCCCGGCTGGCCAGGGGCAGGGCGGGCGCATGGGCAAAAAGAATTCTTGCCCCCTGGGCCTGCAGCTGTTCTGCCTGCTCGGTCAGCAGCCGGTCATCCCCCAGCTGGCGGCTCTGCACCACCAGCACGCAGAGTTTCAGGATGGTCTGCCAGTCATGCCATTTGGTAAAGCCCAGCAGCATATCGCTGCCCACCGTCATGTACAGTTCAGCGCCCGGCCGGGTCTGGCCCAGCATCTTCAGGGTATCCACGCTGTAGTTCCGGTACCCCTGTTCCGCCCGCCGGATCTCCCAGTCGCTGAGGGTGAAGCGGGGCGAAGAGGGCAGCCGGAACAGCTCTTCAAAGCAGCCGCACATGGCATAGCGCAGGCCTGCCGGCGTGGAACTGGCTTTCTTGTGGGGCGGCACGCCCGCAGGCATCACCACCACCTCGTCCGGCTGCACCGCCTGGACTGCCGCCTTCAGATTGTTCAGGTGGCCGTTGTGGGGCGGATCGAAGGTGCCCCCAAACAGCAGGACTCTCATCCCGCCTCCCCCTTTCAGCGCAGAAGATCGGCGTACTTGGAATCCTTTTCCTTCTGCAGATACAGTACAAATTTGGAGCCGATCACCTGCACCACATCCGCCCCGGTGGCCTGGGCCATTCGGTCGGCTGCCTCCCGGGCGCTGTACAGGCTGCTCTCCAGCACCTTCAGTTTGATCAGTTCCCGGGCGGCCAGGCATTCCGACACGCTGCGGGTCATGGTCTCATCGATCTCTCCCTTGCCGATCTGGAACACGGGGTCCAGACTGTTGGCCTGGCTGCGCAGAATGGCGCGCTGTTTACTGGTAAGCATAATTTCTCCTTGCCGCCGGAGCCTCTCCCCCTTGGGGTCTCTCCAGCATAACACGATTTTATGGATATTTTATTGACAAAATTTAGCCCAAAAACAAAGGAAGCATCTGCTGCAATTTGCGCAGGGCATTCCCCCGATGGCTGATGGCGTCCTTCTCCCAGTCTTCCAGCTGGGCATAGGTGCGCCCTTCCCGGTTGGGCAGGCGCTTTCCGTCCCGGGTACCCACCTCATCGGGGATGAAAAGGGGGTCATAGCCAAAGCCGTTGGTTCCCTTTTCCTCCATCCCCACCCGGCCCGGGCACTCGCCCAGGCAGGTGAGCTGACGGCCGTCCGGCAGCATGAGGGTGACGGCGGAGACAAACTTTGCCCCCCGCCGGCCGGCATCTATGCCGGCCATGTTTTCCATCAGCTTCCGGTTGTTGGCCGCATCGTCCCCATGGCGGCCGCAGTACCGGGCCGAATAGACGCCCGGCGCTCCGCCCAGGGCCTCCACCACCAGGCCGGAATCGTCCGCAATGGTGGCAAGCCCGCTGGCCTTGCAGATGGCTTCCGCCTTGATGAGGGCGTTTTCCTCAAAGGTGGTGCCGGTCTCCTCCGGTTCCAGGTTGATGCCCAGTTCCTTCTGGCTCTTCACCTCATGGCCCAGGGCGCTGAGGATACGGCGGAGCTCCTTGAGTTTGCCGGCATTGCCGGTGGCAGCACAGATCACCATAACTCAGTCCTCCTTTGCCCCAAAGAGGGCGTCGGCAAAATCCTGGGCAGAGAAGGGCATCAGATCATCGATGCCCTCGCCCACCCCCACAAAGCGGACGGGCAGCCCCAGCTTCTGGCGGATGCTGATGACGCTGCCCCCCTTGGCGGTGCCGTCCAGCTTGGTGAGGATGATACCGGTAGCCTCGGCGGCCGCCACAAACTCCTTGGCCTGGCTGATGGCGTTCTGGCCGGTGATGGCGTCCAGCACCAGCAGGGTCTCCACGCTGGCCTCGCTGCTGGCCTTGGGGATGGCCCGGGCGATCTTGGAGAGCTCGGCCATCAGGTTCTTCTTGTTGTGGAGCCGGCCGGCGGTATCGCAGATGACCAGGTCATAGCCCCGGGCAGCGGCAGACTGGACCGCGTCAAAGATGACGGCGGCGGGGTCGGCCCCCTCGCCGGCCTTGATGATGGGCACCCCTGCCCGACCGGCCCAGATTTCCAGCTGCTCGGTGGCGGCGGCCCGGAAGGTATCCCCCGCGGCCAGCATTACCTTTTTGCCCTGGGCCTTGTAATAGTTGGCCAGCTTGGCGATGCTGGTGGTCTTGCCCACCCCGTTCACCCCGATGATGAGCAGCACCGCCGGGTGGCCGGAAAGGTTCATCTCGGTCTCCGGGGTCATTTCCTGGGCAATCAGCCCCTTCAGGGCCTGCATGGCCTCCTGCCCGGTTTTCAGGTGATCCCGGCTCACTGCCTGCTGGAGCTTATCCACCAGGCCCACCGCCACGTCGGCACCGGTATCCGCCAGGATCAGCTGTTCTTCCAGATCCTCATACAGATCATCATCGATCTGGCTGGCGGTAAGCCGGTTCAGGATGCCCCCGAAGAAGCCCACCCGGGTCTTGCTGAGCCCGTCGTTCAATTTTTTCTTATTTCCAAACAACCCCATAGTTTTTCTCCTTATCCGGGCGCCCTCAGTTCACCAGGGAGGCGTCCATGGTATCCAGATCCAGCTTGAGCAGCTTGGAAACGCCGTCCTCCTGCATGGTCACGCCGTACAGCACGTCCGCCGCCTCCATGGTGCCCCGTCGGTGGGTGATCACAATAAACTGGGTGTTTTCGGTGATCCGCCGCAGGTACTGGGCATAGCGCACCACGTTCACATCGTCCAGAGCCGCCTCGATCTCGTCCAGGATGCAGAAGGGCGCCGGGTTCACTGCCAGAATGGCAAAATAGATGCAGATGGCCACCAGGCTCTGTTCGCCGCCGGAAAGGGCGGAAAGGTTCTTGATAACCTTGCCTGGGGGCGCCACATGGATCTCGATGCCGCTTTCCAGCACATCTTCCTGGTCGGTGAGTTCCAGGCTGGCAGTGCCGCCGCCGAACAGTTCGTTGAAGATCCGCCCGAAGTTTTCGTTGATCTGGGCAAAGCTGGCGGTAAAGAGCTTTTTCATCTCGCCGGAAAGCTGCTGCACCATCCGGATCAGCTCGGCCCGGCTCTTTTCCACGTCCTCTACCTGGGCTTTCAGGGCCTGGTAGCGCCGGTTCACCTGGTCGAACTCCTCGATGGCATTCACGTTCACATTGCCAAGGGCCCGGATCTTGCCCCGCACCTCGTTGACCCGGCGGTTCAGTTCAGGCAGGCTTTCAAAGGCTACACAGAGTTTTTCCGCGTCGCTCACAGCCAGCTCATATTCATCCCACAGCCGGCTGACCGTCTGGTCATATTCCTGCTCGGCCGAATCCTTGCGCTCGGCCAGGCGGGCCAGTTCCCGGCTGCACTCTTCCCTCTGATCGGTAACGGCCCGCACCTTCTGGTTCTGGCCGGTGAGGGAGGCGTCCAGCTCCATCCGGCGGGCGGCAGCCTCTTCCCTGCGTTTTTCCAGGGTCTTGATCTCATTCTGCCAGGTTTCGGCCTGGCCGGCAAGCCCCCGGATCTGTTCTTCCAGGTTCCGGTTGGTCTCTTCCAGCCGCCCGATGGCCTCATTCAGCTCCTGACGGCGCTGGCCGGCCTCTCCGGTGCGGCTTTCCAGGCCGCGGATGGCCTCTTCCAGCCGTTCCACATCCTTATCCGCAGCCAGACGATCCATCCGGGCAGCGGTGAGCTCTTCGCTCAGCCGACTCCGGGTGGTCAGGAAGCTGTCATCGCTGCCTTCCAGCTGATTCAGCTCCCCTTCCAGTTTCTGGATCTCCCCGGCCAGCCGTTCCAGCTCAGCCTGAGCCCGGCGGCAATTGGCTTCACTCTGGGCCAGGGTCTTCTGCAGCTCCTCGGCTTCCCCTTCCAAAAGGGTCAGGGCCGCCTCGCCCTGGCTGACGGCTCCATCCAAACGGTTCTGCTCCATCTCCGCCCGGATCTTGTCGCCCTGGGCGGTGACGATCTCGCTGTCCACGGCGGTGAGCTGAGCGGTGAGCCCGTCCACTTCGGCCTTCCACTTGTCGGTATTTTCCTGGGCCTGCTCCTCCTGCTGAGTAAGCTGGCGGATCCTGCCCTTCAGTTCTTCCATCTCCTGGCGGCGGCTGAACAGGCCCGCCGAACGGGAGGTGCTGCCGCCGGTGAAGGAACCGCCCGCATTGATGACCTGGCCGTCCACCGTAACCACCCGGTTGCGGTAACTCAGAGCCCGGGCTACCCGGGAGGCTTCGTCCAGGTCCTCCACCACCACGATCCGGCCCAGAAGGTTGGCCACGATCCGGTCATAGCGGGGGTCGTATTCCACCAGGCTGGAAGCCACCTGTCCGGAGGGCAGACGGCTCTGGTCCATATGCTGGCCCTGCATGGTATCCATGGGCAGGAAGGTGGCCCTGCCCCCCTTTTCGGCTTTCAGGAAGGCGATGGCGCTCTTGGCGCTGCTCTCCCCATCCACCACGATGTTCTGGGCCGCAAAGCCAAGGGCCGTCTCGATGGCGGTCTCATAGCCGGGCTTCACCTTCAAGATGCTGCCCACCGGGCCCACGATCCCCCGCAGGCGGTGGTTCTGGGCCGCCCGCATCACGCTGCGCACGCTCTGCTGGTAGCCATCCATATTCTTTTCCAGGTCGCTCAGCACCGAAAGGCGCTGGCGTGCGGCGTCCAGGCTGCGGCTCACCCGCTGCTCGGTCTCGTCCGCCTCGCCCAGCTGGCGGCGGCGGCCCTCCAGCTTGAGGGTGAGGCCGCCCTTGATGTTCTGCAGCCGGGTCAGGCCGGCTTCCAGCTTTTCCAGATATTTGCGGTTTTCCCCGGCCTCTTCCCGGTCCCTTTCCAACTGGCTGCCGGTCTGGGCCCGGTCGGCGCCGGACTGTTCCAGCCGCTGGCGGGCATTTTCCGCCGCGCTGTTCTCAGCTGCCTGGCACACCCGCTCCTCGGTCTGGGAGGCCGTGAGGCGGGCCAGCAGGGCCGCCACGGCGCCCCGACGCTCCCCGGTGGATTCATTCTGTTTCTGCAGTTCTTCCAACTGCTCTTCCAGATGGGTGATCTGGGCATCCAGGCCGGCGATCTCTTCCTTCTGGCGGGCGATCTGGGCCCGGTGTTTCTCTATGGCCCGGGCGATCTCCTGGCCGCCGGCCTCGCTCTGGCGGATCTCCTCCCGGTAGGCATCCATGCTCTCCCGGTTGTGGGCCATATCGTTGTTCAGCACCGCCCGCTGGCTTTCCAGCCCGGCGATCTGGTCCTGCAGGGAGCGGATCTCATTGCCGCAGCGCTCGTTCTCCACGATCATCCGCTCGCTTTCCCGGCGGATCTGCTCGGTCTCCTCGTCCAGGCTCTGGATCTGGCCGCTGAGCCGGTCATAATCGGCCTGGGCGGTTTCCAAGTTCCGCTGCTGGGCCCGGACGGTCTCCCGGGCACGGCGGATCTTTTCCACCCAGAGGGTCACTTCCAGCTCCTTGCGGGTCTGGGCCAGCTCCAGGTATTTTTTGGCCTTTTCGCTCTCCTTTTCCAGAGGGCCCACCCGGTCTTCCAGTTCGCCCAGGATGTCCCGCAGGCGGACCAGATTTTCCTCGGCGGCCTCCAGGCTGCGCTCCGCCTCGTTTTTGCGGTAGCGGTAGCGGGCAATGCCGGAGGCCTCCTCAAAGATCTCCCGCCGCTCGCCGCTTTTGACGCCCACGATCTCGGCGATCTTGCCCTGGCCGATGATGGAGTAACCATCCCGCCCAAGGCCGGTATCCAGCAGCAGCTCGTATACATCCTTCAGCCGCACATTTTGGCCGTTGATGGAGTATTCGCTCTCCCCCGAACGGTAGTATTTGCGGCCGATGACTACCTCGTCGCTGTCCACATCCAGCCGGCGGTCGGTATTATCCAATGTAAGATGGACGCTGGCAAAGCCCATGGCGCCCCGGCGCTGGGTGCCGCCGAAGATCACGTCCTCCATCTTTCCGCTGCCCCGCAGCTGGCGGCTGCTGGTCTCGCCCAGCACCCAGCGGATGGCGTCGGAGATATTGCTCTTGCCCGAACCGTTAGGGCCCACCACCGCGGTGATGCCCGGCCGAATCTGCACTTTGATCTTGTCCGGGAAACTTTTGAATCCCTGTATTTCCAGTTCCTTTAAAATCATCTTATTTTACCAGCCCCATCAGCTTGAGGGCCTCCCGGGCCGCATGCTGCTCGGCGATTTTTTTGGAATGTCCCTCGCCCCGGCCGATACAGTTGGAGTTCAGGTAGACCGCCACCACAAAACGCTTGTCATGGTCGGGGCCGGTCTCCCCCTCCACCTCATACCGCAGCTTCTCTTCCGGGTTCTGCTGGATAACCTCCTGCAGCTCGGTCTTGTAGTCCATTTCGGCGGTTTTGCCCTCCTCGATAAAGGGCAGGATAAAGGCCCGGGCCACTTCCATGCCGCCGTCCAGGTACAAAGCGGCAATCACCGCCTCAAAGGCGTCGCTCACCACGCTGGGGCGATTGCGGCCGCCGCCCCGCTCTTCTCCCTTGCCCAGCCGCAGGTAACTGCCCAGGTCGATCTCCTTGGCAAACTGGAACAGGGCCTCTTCACAGACCAGACTGGCACGGGCACGGGTCAGCTCCCCTTCCGGCCGGTCCTTCCAGGCGTGGAAGAGATAATCCGCCACCACAATGGAAAGGACGCTGTCGCCCAGGAATTCCAGCCGCTCGTTGTGGTGCACCGGCACCCGGCTCTCGTTGGCATAGCTGGTATGGGTCAGGGCCGTTTCCAGCAGGCTGGGGTTTTTGAAGGTATATCCGATGATGGTTTCCAACTGATGATGCATGGTTATTCTTCGCTCCCCGCTTCTTCCTGGCTGGCCAGGGCCTTAGCCATGGTCCCGCACAGATCGGTCTCCACACAGGTCTTGGCCTGACGGATGGCATTCTGAATGGCCCGAGCCTTGCTGCTGCCGTGGGCCTTGATCACCGGCTTGGCAGTGCCCAGCAGGGGCGCGCCGCCGTATTCTTCGCTGTCCAGAGATTTTTTTAGTTCACTCAGGCCGCCCTTCACCATCAGGGCCGACAGCTTGGTGAGGGTGTTTTTATAAAAGACGCCCTTGACCATCCCCATCAGGCTCTTGGCCAGGCCCTCGGTGAGTTTGAGGATCACATTGCCGGTGAACCCGTCGCAGACCACCACGTCAGCGCCGCCCGCAGGCACGTCCCGGGGCTCGATGTTGCCGATGAAATGGATGTGGGGGTTGGCCTTGAGCAGCTGGTGGGCCTCCCGGTAGAGGGGGGTACCCTTGCTCTCCTCGGCGCCGTTATTCACCAGGGCCACGTCCGGGGTGGGGATGCCCATGACCCGGTTCATGTAAGCGGAGCCCATGACCCCGAAGGCCTCCAGCATGGAAGCCCGGCACTCCACATTGGCGCCGCTGTCCATGAGCATATAGGGCTTTTTGCTGCCCGGGATGATGGTGGCCAGGGCAGGCCGTTTGACCCCCGGCACGGTACGGATGATGAGGGAGGCCCCCACATGAAGCGCCCCGGTGGAACCGGCCGAAACAAAGGCATCACCCTTGCCTTCCTTGAGAAGGTTCAAACCTACCACGATGCTGGAATCCTTTTTACGGCGAATTGCCTGGGCGGGCTCGTCGCACATCTCGATAACCTGGCTGGCGTGGACGATCTCGAAGCGGGGTTCATCCGGCCGAATGCCCGCCTTCTGAGCGGCTGCCCGCACTTTTTCCTCATCGCCTACTGCAAGGATGGAGAGCTCCGGCCCGTAAGCAGCCAGAGCCTGGGCCGCCCCCTTTACGATCTCCTCCGGGGCGTTATCGCCGCCCATGGCGTCCAGAATGATCTTCATGGCGTTTTTTCCTTTCTGCCGTTCCAAGCGGCAAACCAAAGGTTACAGCGTACTCTCTGCCCAGCCCTTCATGGAGGCCACGGCCCTCTCGGCCAGGGCCATGTACCGCTGGCGCTTATCCCGCACCGGCTCGGCCAGCGGGGGAAGGATGCCCATATTGGCGCCCATGGGCTGGAAGTTCTTGTTTTCGGCGGTGATGTAGCGGATGAGAGCCCCACACATGGTATCCTCCGGCGGGGGCGGGCAGGCCTTGCCCCGCAGGGCGGCCAGCATGGCCCGGGCCGCCAGCAGGCCGCAGGCGGCGCTTTCCATATAGCCCTCAAAGCCGGTGATCTGGCCGGCAAAATAGATGTGGGGGTGTTGGCGCAGGTTCAGGGTGGGCAGCAGCAGGCGGGGGCTGTCCAGGAAGGTATTCCGGTGCATGACCCCGTAGCGCACGAATTCGGCGTTTTCCAGGCCGGGGATCATGGAAAAGACCCGCTTCTGCTCGCCCCATTTCAGGTTGGTCTGAAAGCCCACCAGGTTGTACAGGGTGTTTTCCTTGTTTTCGCTGCGCAGCTGCACATTGGCCCAGGGCCGGTGGCCGGTGCGGGGGTCGGTGAGCCCCACCGGCCGCAGGGGCCCAAAGCGCATGGTGTCGGCGCCCCGGCCTGCCATCACCTCGATGGGCATGCATCCCTCATAGACGGTGAGTTTATCCACCTCGTGGAGTTCCGCCCGCTCGGCCCCCACCAGGGCGGCATGGAAGGCCTCGTATTCTTCCTTATTGAAAGGGCAGTTCAGGTAATCCGCCTCGCCCCGGCCATAGCGGGAAGCGGCAAACACCTTCTCCCGGTCCAGGCTTTCGGCGGTGACGATGGGGGCCACCGCGTCAAAGAAGCTCAGGTGATCCCCGCCGGTCAGCTCCGAGATACTCCCGGCAAGCCCGCCCTCGGTGAGGGGGCCGGTGGCCACCAGGGTGAGCCCCTCCCCGGGCACCTGGGTGACCTCCTGCCGGTGCAGATGGATGCCCGGACGGCTCTCCACCATCCGGGTAACCTCCTCGCTGAAAAGGTCCCGGTCCACCGCCAGCGCCCCGCCGGCAGCCACCCGGGCCGTCTCGGCGGCCTGCAGCAGGCTGCTGCCCATCAGGCGCATTTCCGCTTTCAGCAGGCCGGAGGCCGAATCCAGCCGCTCGGCCTTCAGGCTGTTGGAACAGATCAGCTCGGCAAAGCCGGCTTTTTTGTGGGCAGGGCTGAAGTGTACCGGCTTTTGCTCGTACAGCTCCACCTCCACGCCCTGGCTTTCCAGCCAGAGGGCCGCTTCGCAGCCCGCCAGACCGGCGCCCAGAATGGTTATTTTCTCGCTCATTGGCCCTCGCCCTTCACATAGGGTTTCTCAAAGCCGCAGCCCTCCTTGGCGCAGTACAGCTTGCCGCCCTTCTTGAAGAGGGTGGCGCCGCACTTTTCGCACAGGGTGGGCACCGGCTCGTCCCAGGTCATAAAATCACAGTTGGGGTAGTTTTCGCAGCCATAATATACACGTCCCTTGGCGCTGCGCCGCACCAGCATCCGGCCGCCGCACTTGGGGCACTTGCCGCCGGTATCCTTCACCAGACGGCGGGTGTTGGTGCATTCCGGGAAGCCGGGGCAGGCCAGGAACTTGCCGTACCGGCCGATCTTGATGACCATATGCCGGCCGCACTTCTCGCAGATCTCGTCGGTCTCCTCGTCGGGCACCTTGATCTTTTTGCCCTCCATATTGGTTTCCGCCTGCTTGAGTTCCTTGTCAAAATCCTGGTAGAAATCGTCCACCGTGCTGCGCCAGTCCACCTCACCGTTTTCCACCTTATCCAGCTTGCGCTCCATATCCGCCGAGAAGGTCACGTCCACAATGTTGGGAAACTGCTCCATCATCAGCTCGTTGATGGTGCGGCCCAGCAGGGTGGGCTTGAGCTTTTTGGCTTCCCGCTCCACATAGCCCCGGTCGATGATGGTGGTGATGGTGGGGGCATAGGTGGAGGGCCGGCCGATGCCGTTTTCCTCCAGGCAGCGGATCAGGGTAGCCTCGGTGTAGCGGGAGGGGGGCTGGGTGAACTTCTGCTCGCTCTTGAGTTCCTTCAGCTTGAGGGTCTGCCCCTCGCTGAGGGCAGGCAGGGCCCCTTCCTTTTTCTCCTTATCCTCGGCGCTCTCCTCATACAGGGCCGAGAAACCGTCAAAGGTGACCACATAACCGCTGGCCCGGAAGAGATAATCCCCTGCCGTGATAGAAGCCGACACGGTATCCTGCTCGCAGTCGCTCATCTGGCTGGCAATAAAACGGCTCCAGATCAGCCGGTACAGCTTGGCAATATCCCCCGAGATGCTCTTTTCCACCTCGTCGGGGGTCAGGCCGGGCACGCTGGGGCGGATGGCCTCGTGGGCATCCTGCGCAGCAGTGGCGCTGCGGGATTTATAGGTGCGCTTATAGGGGCAGACATACTTTTCCCCGTAGATCTCCCGGATAAAACTCTGGGCGCCGGCCACTGCCTCGTCGGAAACCCGCAGACTGTCGGTACGCATATAGGTGATGAGGCCCAGGGTACCCCGGCCCTCGATATCCACGCCTTCGTACAGGGTCTGGGCCGCCCGCATGGTACGGGTGGAGGTAAAGTTCAGCCGGCTGCTGGCCTCCTGCTGGAGGGTAGAGGTGATGAAGGGCGGGGCGGGGGTCTTTTTCCGGTGGCCTTTTTTCAGGGACGAAACCAGATATTCCTTGCCCTTGAGGGCCTCTTCGATCTTCTTTGCCTCTTCCCCGCTGTGCACGGTGAACTTTTCGCCGGCGGCGGTGCCGTACAGCCGGGCGGTAAACTTTTTCTGGCTGCCCGGCGGCAGGAGCACCGCGTCCATGTTCCAATATTCTTCCGGCTTGAAGGCCTCAATCTCCTTTTCCCGGTCCATAATCAGCCGGACGGTGACGCTTTGCACACGGCCGGCCGACAGGCCCCGGCGCACCTTGCGCCACAAAAAGGGCGAGAGCTTATAACCCACCAGCCGGTCCAGCACACGGCGGGCCTGCTGGGCATTGAAGAGATCCAGATTGATGGCCCGGGGGTGGGACATTCCCTCGGTGACGCCCTTGCGGGTGATCTCCCCGAAGGTCACCCGGTTGGGCTCGGTGGGGTCCAGCCCCAGGAGATTCGCCAGGTGCCAGCTGATGGCCTCCCCTTCCCGGTCCGGGTCGGTGGCCAGCAGCACGCCGTCTGCCTGCTTCGCTTCGCTTTTCAGCTCGCGGATCAGCTTTTCCTTGCCTTTGATGTTGATATACTGGGGAGTATATCCGTGCTCCACATCAACGCCCAGCTGACTGGCGGGCAGGTCGCGGATATGCCCCATGGAGGCGGTCACCTCGTAACCGTCTCCCAGGTATTTGCGGATCGTCTTCGCTTTGGCGGGCGACTCCACGATGACCAACTTCGACATAGATTCTCCTCGCTGTTCTCAATGCTAATCTCATGCCCCAAGGGGCAGAAAAGAGGCCTTCCTCCGGTTTTACTCTGTGCAGGCTCAGCGCAGGACATACATCCCGCAGGAGCAGCTGACCAGTTTTTCCATCTCCAGCCGGGTCAGGCTGACCAGCAGCTCATGGGAAGGCACCCCCACCGCGTCGCTGAGCTGGCCCAGGGTACAGGGCCCCTGCCGCAGCAGCTGCAAAACCCGGCCTTCCTCGCTTTCGGGCGGGGGCAGGGCCTTTTTCTTTTTGCCCGTGTGGGCGGGCTTGGGCTGGCCCAGGCCCAGGGCTTCCAGCAGGGTCCCGGGCCCCACCACCGGCCGGGCCTGGCCCTGGCCGATAAGGGTATTGGTGCCCTCGCTCTGGGGGCTGAAAATCTCCCCCGGCACCGCATACACCGGCCGGCCATACCGCTGGGCATGGCGCACCGTGCTCATGGTGCCGCTTTGCAGCCGGGCTTCGGCCACACAGACCAGGTCGCTGACTGCCGCAATGAGCCGGTTGCGCTGCAAAAAGCAGCTGGCCTTGCCGCCCTCTCCCGGCTCATATTCGCTGAACACCTGGCCCTCTACCTCCATCCGGGCCCGCAGGGGCCGATTGGAGGCGGGGTAGGTCTGGTCGATGGCACAGCCCAAAAAGCCCACTGTCCTGCCGCCCGCTTCCAGGGCGGCCTTGTGGGCCTCTCCGTCCAGCCCGTCGGCCAGGCCGCTGACCACCACCGCTCCGGCCCTTGCCAGGGCATCGGCCAGGACCCGGGCCGCCTGGGCCCCGTAGGCGCTGGGGCGCCGGCTGCCGATGATGGCCGCCACGGGGGCGTCCTTCAGAGCGCCGGCCGCGCCGGTGGCGTAGAGAAGGACGGGAGGGTCCGGGATATCGGCCAGGCGGGCGGGATAGTCTTCACTGCCGAAAGGGAGCAGACGGATGCCGGCCCGCTGGCATTTTGCCCAGACCGGCAGGCAATCCTCCAGGCTCAGCTGCCGAAGCCGGCCCGCCTGGGTCTCGGTGAGGTAGGGAGAAAAGTCCTCCTTGAGCCGGGCCTCATATACATTTTGGGCCGAGCCGTATACCTCTAATAGTTCCCTGCCCCGGGGGCTGGCCGGGCCGATCACCCGGGAGAGCCAGATCCAGTATACCTCTTCTTCTCTCATAGCTTGCCCCGAAAATGCCACAGCAGGACCCCGCCGGCCACACCGGCGTTCAGGCTTTCCACCCGATCGGAAATGGGGATGCGCACCGCCGCCGTACAGCTGCGGATCACCTCTTGCGAAAGGCCCTGCCCCTCGCTGCCGATCACCAGGCAGACCCCGCCGGCATGACTGCCGTCCACCTCATCCAGAGGGCGGCTGTTGTAAAGGGCGGCCGCATAGCAGTCTATCCCCCGGGCCCGCATCCCGGCCAGGGTGCCGGGCAGATCCTCCACAAACTGGAGAGGGATGCGCCCGGCCGCCCCCATGCTGGCCCGCAGGGTCTTGGGGCCAAAAGGCGAGGCGCAGCCGGGGCCCAGCAGCACCCGGTCAAACCCAAAGGCAGCGGCACTGCGCAGCAGCGCCCCCACATTGCCCGGGTCCTGAACCCCTTCCAGGGCCAGGTACCGCCCGCCTGCAGCCGGCAGGCCCTGGGGCTGCCTGGGCCAGCCAAAGACGCAGAACAGTCCCTGGCTGGATTCCACCCCTGCCAGCTTCTGGGCCACCGGCGGGGTGATCTCATATTGCTGCCCGCCCAATGCGGGGATCTCAGGGCATTTTTCCAGCGCTTTGGCGGTATAAAAGACCTGCCGCACCGGGCAATCCTTGGCCAGTTCCAGACACAGCTTCAAGCCCTCCGCCAGAAAGGATTGCTCCGATTGACGAAAGGCTGCGCTGGTGCCCAGTTTGCAGGCATATTTGATTTTTTCATTGTCCCGGCTGGTGATCTGCTGAACCATTGGCACACTCCCCATCCGGCAAAAAGCCGCAAATACAAAAGCGACGCCCGCGCGAGGGCGTGGGCGTTGCTTTTTCTTATTTTACAGAGCCTTCTTGGCGGTCTCCACCAGAGCGGCAAAGCTCTGAGGATCCTGGATGGCCATCTCGCTGAGCATCTTGCGGTTCAGCTCGATGCCAGCCTTCTTCAGGCCGTTCATGAAGGTAGAGTAGTTGATGCCCAGGGGACGAACGGCATTGTTGATGCGCATAATCCACAGGTTGCGGAACTGACGCTTCTTCATCTTGCGGCCGGCGAAAGCGTAGTTACCGCTCTTCATCACCTGCTGCTTGGCCATCTTGAAATGCTTGGACTTGCTGCCGTAGAAGCCCTTAGCCAGCTTGAGGGTTTTCTTTCTGCGTTTATGCGACATCATCGCGCCTTTGATACGAGCCATAGTATTGAATCTCCTTTACAGTCCTAAACTCATCAGTTGTTGGTAGCGGCAAAACTCAGCCGTAGGGCAGCATCTTTTTCAGAGCGTCCTCGTTGGTCTTGTCCACATAGCTGGGCTGACGATAGCCGCGGGTCAGCTTGGTGGTCTTCTTGGTGAGGATGTGGCTGCGGAAGGCGTGGCCGCGCTTGACCTTGCCGTTCTTGGTGAGCTTGAAACGCTTTTTAGCGCCGCTGTGAGTCTTGAGTTTCAGTTTAGCCATTTTTCTTTTCCTCCTGAGTTTTACTTGTTTTGGCTGGGGTCTTCGCCGGGGCCGGGCTCATGAACATAAGCATGCTGCGGCCTTCCAGCTTGGGCTGTTTATCCACCACAGCCTCGGGCAACGCAGCGGCAAAGCGCTTGTGTACCTCAAGGCCCAGATTGGTATGGGCCATTTCACGCCCGCGGAACCGGATGGAGACCTTCAGTTTGTGACCTGCCTTCAGGAACTTGGCGGCCTGGTTCACCTTGGTGTTGAAGTCATTGGTATCGATGTTCAGCGAAAGGCGGACTTCCTTGATCTCAACCACTTTCTGGTTCTTCTTGGCTTCCTTTTCCTTCTTCTGCTGCTCGAACCGATACTTGCCGTAATCCATGATCTTGCAGACCGGGGGCACCGCCTGGGGTGCGATCTTCACCAGGTCTAGATTCGCCTCGTCGGCCATCCGCTGGGCTTCCCGGGCGCTCATCACGCCCAGCTGGCTGCCGTCGGCGCCGATCAGACGGATCTCGCGGTCACGGATGCCGCCGTTGATCTCCAGTTCCTTTTTGCCATTCGTAGCGATTGTGAAACACCTCCAAATCAAAAGCTGTGTGGATAAACAGGAAAGAAAACGCGGCTGTCTTTGCAAGAACAGCCGCGCAAGCACACAAAACACAGCGCAGGAGCGCTGAGGCTGTATTGCCCGGGTCGGGATAAGACCTCAAGGCGAGCAAGGCGGCCAGCCGATTGCTACTTTCTTTACCGGAATAATTATAACACCAAAACGCCCCTTGTCAAGGGATATTCCCGGTTTTTTCCGCTTCTTTTTGGCCGTTTTCGGCCACCGGCAGGCAGATCTCCCGCCCCAAGGCAAAGCTGTACAGGCTGCACCGGGTAATGGGCAGGGGGGCCAGCCGCCGGGAGATGGCCCGGGCATAGTATTCCAGCTGGGGCGCATAGGCCCGGACAAAATCCTCCTCGGTCTTGCCCCGGTCGGTCTTGTAGTCCACAATCTCCGCATGATCCTCAAAAATCAGGATCAGGTCGGCCACGCCCTGCAAAAGCACTTGCTCTCCCTCCCGGCTCAGGATCTGCTGATCTTCCGGCAAAGCGGCCAGCTGCCGGGCCGGGATGGCGCTGATGAAGTCATATTCCCGCAAAAGCCTTTTGGCTTTTCGGATCCGCCCGAACAAATCGCTTGCGAAAAAGCGTTCAAGGCCCGCAAAATCCAGCTTTTCAAAGAGCCCTTCCTCCAGAAGGTCGTTTTCCTTCTGGCGCCGGGCTTCTGCCTGCAGGTCCTTTTGTGCCAGCTCAAAATCCGCATGCTCCATAAACGCATGCAGGGCGGTGCCCCGCTCGGCCCCGGTGAGCCCGTCCTTCATCATAAAGGCGGGCCGCTCCATCAGAACTTCTTTTTCTTCCCGGTGCACCACCGAGGTGACGCTCACCTTGGCGGCTACCCGGGTGCGGGCCTCGTGGGGATAGCGCCAGGCCATCCCCTGCCGCAGCTTTTCCAGCAGCTCCGGGTCGGGCCGGGCGGTATACTGGGGCGCCGCGGGCCGGGCGGCGGGGGGCTGGTCATCCTCCATAAACAGTTCCATGGGCCAACTTTCCCCCTTGTCGGGCGGTTCCAGCCCCGCCTTCTGCCACAAAAAAGCGCCGGCAGTATTCTGCAATGCCCCCAGCAGGAGCCATTGTCCCATGTTCTGGGCATGGGCCGCGCTCTCCCGGCCTGCGGCGCATTGCAGGGCCCGGGCCGGTTTTTCCAGCAGCCGGGGCAGGGCGTCCGCCCCTTCTTTCTGCTTGTAGGGCACAAAGAGGATCAGCCGGTCCCTTGCCCGGGTAAGGGCCACATAAAAGACCCGCATCTCCTCGCTGAGGGCCTCGGCCTTCTTGGCCCGCAGGATGGCCGTCTGGGCCAGGGTGGGGTACAGGCCGCTTTCCCCCCGCAGCTTGAGGCCCAGCCCCAGCTGCCGGTGGAAAAGCACCGGGTCCCTCTGGTCGGAAAGATTGAAGGCCCGGCCGGTATCGGCCAGCAATACAATGGGGAATTCCAGCCCCTTGGAGCGGTGGATGGTCATCACTGACACATGGCCGGGCCGGGCCAGGGCCCCGGCGCCGGGAGAAACCACCTGGCCGGATTCCTCCATGGCGTCCAGCGCCCGGATCAGGGAGGAAAGCCCCCCTTCCCCCATGGCTGAGGCAAACTCGGTGAACCGACGCAGCTCATCCCGCCGGGCCGCACCGCCCGGCATGGCGCCCACCAGAGCCGGGTAGCCGGTATCCGCATAGATCTCTTCCAGCAGCCGGTCCACCGGCAGGGTGCGGGAGAGTCGGCGCAGGGCCTCCAGCCGTGCCCGGAAGGCTTCCGCCTTCTGCCGGGCGGGGGCCGGCTCCTCCTGCCCGGCCTCGTGCCGGGGCAGCAGGGCCGTATACAGGCTGCCGCCGGGGTGTTCGGCCCGCAGCCAGGTGAGTTCTCCCAGGCTCATGCCCACCAGGGGGCTGAGCAGCACGCTGGCCAGGGGCACATCCTGGGCCGGATTATCCAGCACCCGCAGCAGGCTTACCAGCGGGCGGACCGCCGGGGCTTCCAGCAGGTTTTCGCTCACATCGGCGTAGACTTCCAGCCCCTGGGCTTCCAGCGCCTGCACATAGGCGCCAAAACTTTTGCGGGTACGCAGAAGGATGCAGAAATCCTCCGGACGGCAGGGACGGGTGCCCTCCCCTTCCCGCACCGGGAAGCCCTCTTCCAGCAGCCGGCGGATCCGGGCCGCCGCGGCATTGGCGTCCTGCCCGCTGCCGCTTACCAGGTGCATCTCACACCCGCCGGGGTAGCTGCCGGCGTTTTCCGGCAGGCAGAGCCGCTCGCCGGCCGAATCGGCGTAATCCACCCCGCCCAGCCGGCGGCTCATCACCGCATCGCACAATCCGTTGATGCTGCCGATCACCCCCGCCGCGCTGCGGAAGTTCCGGTCCAGGGCAAGCTGGGCCGGGTAGGTCTGGGCCTCGTCCTTCACTGCCGGGTCCATGGGGGCAAAACTCCGCCGCTTTTCCCAAAATATTTCCGGGTCGGCCTGACGGAAGCTGTAAATACCCTGCTTCATATCCCCCACAAAAAAGAGGTTGGAACCCTCCTCGTTGGCAAGGCAGTGATAGAGAAGATCCTGCAATCGGTTGGTATCCTGGTACTCATCCACCATCACCACCCGATAATTCCGGCTCACCCGGCGGGCCAGCTCGGTGCGCTCCCCCTTTTCTCCGTCCCACAGAAGGCGAAGGGACAGGTGTTCAAAATCGCTGAATTCCAGCACCTTCCGCTCCAGCTTGAGGGCATAATACCGGTCGTCAAAGGCCTCCACCTGGCGCACCAGTGCTTCCAGGAGGGGGACGGCGGCAGCCCGATCCTCCTCAAAATCCGGCTGGTTTTCCCAAAAGCCCTGCACCTCTCCGGTCAGGTCCTTGGCCTTCTGGCGCAGGTCCTTGATCTGCTCCTTCACCTGCTCCATCCGGGCGCAGAGAAGCACCTCGGCGGGCTGGGCATCCTTTTTGGGGCGGGTGTTCACCCGGGGCAGAGGGGCAAAGCCAAAGCCGGCCAGGGCCCCGCCCAGGCCCTCGTAGTCCCCGGCCCGGGCCAGTTCCAGCAACTGCCGCAGCCCGGCCTGCTCCGCTGCAAAAAAGGGCAGATAGCTGCCGGTGAGCTTTTCCATCCCCGGGGCCCCCGCGCAGGCTTCCAGAATGCCTCTCTCATACAGAAGGGCCTCTTCCAGCAAAAGGGCCGCCTGTTCGGTGAGGAATCTTGCCCAGGGGGTGCTACCCACCGGGCAGGGCTCCTGCCAGCTTTGCAGGCTCCGGCGCAGCCAGGCCCGGTATTCGGGCAGGCTGCGGAGAAAATCATACAGCCGAAGAATCGTCTCGCCGGCCCGGGCATCGCTGCGGCTTTTGCCATACAGATCGGCAAAGGCGCAGAACTCGGGGATCTGGTAGGCCTGGGCCAGCACCTCGTCCAGAGCCTGACGGCGCAGGGCATACAGCGCGCCCTCGTCGGCGGTGGTGAAATCGGGCGGGATCTCCAGCGCCCGGAAGTTCTGCTGCAGCAGCCCCAGACAGAAGGCGTCAATGGTGCCGATGGAGGCCCGGCCCAGCATCATCTGCTGACGGCGCAGGAAATTCTGCCGGCCGGCCCCCTGGCCGCTGGCCTCCCGCACTGCCTGGCTCAGCCCCTTGGCCAGCCGGCTGCGCAGCTCGGCCGCCGCCGCATTGGTAAAGGTGACGATGAGAAGCTGCTCGGCAGGGATGGGGTCCTCCCGGCGGCAGATGAGCCTCAGTGCCCGATTGACCAGCACGGCGGTCTTGCCGCTGCCGGCGGCGGCGCTCACCAGCAGGGTGCCGCCCTCATCCTCGATGGCCCGCTGCTGGGCCGGCGTCCACTTGGGGGCTTTTCCTACCTGTCCCATACCACTTCCTCGCTCTCTTCAAACAGATGCTCGCCCTGGGGGCGGGGGCGTTCGTTCTCCCCGTCCAGATGGCCGCAGACCGGCCGGTAGGGGCACCAGGCGCACTTGTTCTCCCCTTTTTCATCCTGCAGGGGCCGGGCCGGCACCTGCCCCTCGCAGAGCCGCCGGGCCATACCGGCCAGCAGCCGGTCCAGATATTCCTCGATATTCCGGAGTTTCTCCTCGCCGGCGATCTTCCAGGGCTTTTTGGGCTCGCCGTTTTTATAGTACCCGGTGGGCATATACTCCCCGGCCAGCTCCGCATCCATGGCCCGCTGCACATCCTGATCGGCACAGACCAGCCCATCCACCGTATACCCGGGGCCCTGGCCGCTCTGCCGGGCTTTTTCCCGGCTGAGGGTCTGGGGGGCCGGGTCGGTGAGCAGGTACTGCACCCCGGCCGGCTTCAGGCCGAGCCCCGGCGCCGGGTGCCACTGGGCCGTGAGGGTAAACAGATACAGCAGCATCTGGCAGTCGATCCCGCTGAGCACGTCCTCCAGGGCAAAAGTCTGGGTGCCGGTCTTGTAATCCACCACCCGTACCCAAGCGGCGTTTTCCTGTGGCGGCAGGTACAGGTCTACCCGGTCGATCTTGCCCACCGCCTGCACCGTCACCCCGCCGGGCAGGGTCTGGCTGCGGGGCGGCACCTTGCCCTCCCCCTGGCCGATCTCCAGCTCAAAGGCCACCGGGGCAAACCCGCCCTGGCGCTGCTCCTGCTGCAGGAACAGCAAAAGCCCCCGGAAACTGCGGGCCAGACGGCTGGCCAGATACAAAAGCTGGGGGTCGGGGCTGTCCAGATTTTCCTTCATGTACTGCTGGGTGAGCCGCCGGGCCAGCGCTTCCAGCTCTTTCTCGTTGAGTGTCAGGAAGTCCGGCTCCTGCAGGGCTTTTTCCAGCACAAAGTGGACCAGCGTGCCGCTTTGGGCCGGGTCCAGAACCGCTTTCTGCCGGGGCTTGGCCCGCAGCACATACTGCATGTAATAGGCAAAGGGACACTGGGCAAAGGTTTTGAGCTGGCTGGCCGAGATCTTCAGCTCCTGCCCCAGCAGCCGGCCCAGGGCTTCCCGGTCCTCCACCTGATACTCCTCGCCCCGGCTGATCTGTTCCATCTTCCCGGGCAGATCCCCGCCCTGCTCCCGCAGAGCCTGCCACAGGGCCGCCCGGCGGGGGGTATCTTCCTCCCAGAGAGCCCCCAGCCGGTCCAGGGCCATGGCGGGGGTCAGGGCCAGGTCGCTCTCTTCCAGTTCCGGGGCCGGCAGATTTTCCGGGGAAAGGACATCCAGCCCGCTGGTAAGGGGCAGGCCCGCCGAACCCTCGGCCCAGCTGAGCCAGAGGGTCCGGGAAGGGGCGGTGAGGGCCTTGTAAAAAGCCATTTTTTCCCGCAGTACCCGGTTTTCAAACCGATCCGGCAAAAACAGCTGTTCTTCCGGCTTTGCGCCGGCGGTCTGCTCCATGAGCAGTTCCCGGTCGGCATGGGTGAGCAGGCCGGTCTCCTGGGGAGTACGGGGAAACTCCCCCTCCCCCAGCCCCAGCACAAAACAGTGGGCAGGGCTGTCCAGCCGCATCTTGCCGGCCGAGGTGAATATCACCGCGTCCAGGGTCTGGGGCACATGCTCCAGCTCCTGGGAGCGCAGCAGCAGGGTGAACAGCTCGTCATATTCGGCGGCTTCCAGTTTCTCGGTGCCCAAAAGCAGGGTCATCTGGTCCATCAGCTGCACCACCACATTCCAGAGGCGGCGGGTCTCGGCGGCCTGGGCCACCTGACCTTCCTCCTCCAGCTGGCGGGAAAGGGCAAAGGTTGCCTGCCCTGCGCCAAAACCATCCATGGTCTGGTACAAAAGCCGGGTGAGCTGGGTGGCGTCCTGGTCTTTGGCCTGCCGCAAAAACTCCTGAATGGGGCCCATCAGGCGGACACGGGCGGTTTCGGCCAGTTCCCGCTGGGCCGACTCACTGCGGGTCATCTCCCGGCTGCCGAAGCCGGAGGGATTGCGGGTAAAGGGGGCGCGCCAATCCTCCGCCCGCAGTTTCCAGGTAAAGGCATAGTTTTCCAGGGCGCTGAGCTGGGCCTGGCTGAGGCCGCACAGGCCGGTTTTGGCCGCTGCCAGCACCCGGTCGCTGGTCAGGCCGCCCCGCAGCAGCTGTAAAAGGGCCCGGGCCAGCAGGGCCGGCGGGCTGAATTCGGCGGTGGTTGCCTCATCCTGATACAAGGGGATGCCGGCCTGGCGGAACTCGCTGCGCACCAGCCGCAGGTATTCATCGCTCTGGCGGCAGATCACCGCCATATCCCGATAGCTTGCCCCCTGACGGGCCAGCTTCTGGATGGCAGCTGCCGCAGCCTTGACTTCCTGGGCCCGGTCGGATGCCCGGTACAGGGTGATGGAGCCGTCCGGCTCGGGCGCTGGGCCCTCCGGTTCCTGCCCTGCCAGCAGGGCCGCGGCCCGTGCCAGGGCCGGGGTATGGCGGCGATCTTCTTCCAGGGTTTGGGTGGCCGCCACCGGGCAGCCCACCGAACGGGCCAGCCGGCGAAGCCGGGCCGCCACCTGCTTTGCGCCGCTGAACAGGCCCAGACCGGCCTCCCAATCCTCCTCGCCGTCGGCGCACAGGGTCACCGTCACCGATTCGGCCGCCGGCAGGATGGCCCGCAGCAGCTTCTGCTTGGGGGAATCAAAGGTATCAAATTCGTCCAGGTAGACGGCTCTGCCCGCAAAAAATTCCGGGTGCTCCTGGGCCTTCCGGGCGCTCAGCTCCACCCGGTCGGCCGGGTCCAGGGAGGTATTGCCCAGCACCGCCTCATAGGCGGAAAAGATGGAGGCCAGCTCCAGCAGCTTTTCCTGGCCGGCCGCCCGGGCCAGCTGTTCCAGCTGCTGGCCGGTCAGGCCGGCGCTTTTCAGTTCATTCAGGGTCTCGGCACAGAGCTGCAGAAAAGCCGGGTTGCGCCGGTGCTTTGTGTAATATCGCACCCCGTCCCCCAGGGCCTCAATGGCCCGGCGCACCATCACCACCCGGGTGGCATCGGTCACCGTGCGGATGGCCGCCCCGCCGTACAGACCCAGCAGCTTTTCGCTCAGGCTGGTGAAGCTGTAGCTGGCCACATAGCCGGACAGCTCGTCCCCCAGCCAATGGTAGATTCTGCTTTCGGTGGAGGAGGTGAACTGCTCAGGCACCAGCAGGATGCTGTACTGCCCCTGCCGGGCCCGGCGGCGGATCTCCTCAAAAATATAGGTGGATTTGCCCGTACCGGACACACCCAGGACAAGCTGCAGCATACCGCACCTCCCGTTTCTTTACCGCTACCAGTATACCATTCCCGGCCCTCCACTTCAAAGGAAAGGCAGCGGTTTTCCCTCGGCAATTTTCTCTTTTTTCAGGAATGGCCGCTGTGGTATAATTTGGATAGATTATAATTCAGGGAGGCAGGAATGGAAAAGATCCTGATTGTATACGAATCCCACTATGGCGCCACCCGCCAGTACGCCCAGGCCATTGGCCGGGCCCTGGGCTGCCCGGTATATTCCCGCAAGGAACTGCCCGCCGGGCAGCTGGAAAGCTGCTCGATTCTGGTATACGGCGGCGGGCTGTATGCCGGCGGGGTGGCCGGTATACGCACCCTGAAGCAGGCGATGGAAAATTACCCTCAAAAAGAGTTTGTCCTGTTCACCTGCGGCGTGGCCGACCCGGCCCTGCCCGAAACGGTGTCCACCATCCGCCGGGGGCTGGAAAAAGCCCTGGGGGCTCGGGCCCTTGCCCGGCTGCACCTGTTCTGCCTGCGGGGCCGGCTGGACTACAGCCAACTGAGCCCTCTGCACCGGATGATGATGGCGGCGCTGTGCCGGATGCTGAAGCGCAAGGATCCCCGCTCCCTCACCGAAGAGGACCGCCAGATCCTGGATACCTACGGCAGCCGGGTGGATTTTGTAAACCTGGGTACCCTCACGCCGCTTCTGAGCTGTCTGGAACAGCCGTAAGCACCTTTGGAGCCGGCTCTTTTTCATCCCGGCCGGTCAGGCGCTGCCAGGCTTCCAGCAAGGCAAAGCGCACCTCATACTCTCCTACGATCAGGGCCTGCTCCCCGGGCTGGCTGTATTCAGCCTCGCAGCCGGGCAGACAGAGGGCCGGGTAGAGTACGCACCACCAGTTCCGCCCCTGATGGTCCCCCAGTTCCACCCGCAGCGCGTCATACCAACCGGCAGGCAGGGTGAATTCTTCATATTCCCGGGTCTCGAAATACATCCGGGTCAGGTACACCCGCACCGGCCCCTCAAAACCGGCCCGGGCCGCTGCCTGGGCCGCCGTGAGTTCCAATCTGCCCAGACTGGCCGCGGCCCGCTGTTTTGCCTGCTCCACCCCCTGGCAGCCGGCAAACAGCTCCCCCGCCGTCTGTACCAGCTCATCCCGCACCTGCAGCTTGATGTACTGATCCTGCAGGGAGTCGGAGGCCGCCACCACATGCAGCCGCAGGGTATCCGCCCGCACCTGACCGCAGACCGTTTCAAAGCGGCTCATGCTGCCGGCCAGCCAGAGGGCCAGCACCAACCCCACCGCCATGGCAATCTCCAGCCTGGCCCGGCGGGAACCTGCCAGCCGTTTTAAAAATGTACCCACAAAAATACGCCCCCTTAAAAGGAAAAGCTTTCCTTTTAAGGATGGGCGTTTTCTTGTTTTTTATGCGGCTTTTCGGAATTTCCGGCAAGCGGTCCAATCATTTGGCCGTACGCCGCCGGCAGGGCGCTTTAATCTTGCTTTCGTTTTTCCCGCACCCGGCGGCAGAAGGCCAGGATCTTCTCCCTTGCCTCGATCCCCAGTATGCCCAGCAATCCGGTGACCAGCATCAGGATCAGGGCTGTTTCTCCTTCCCCCTGGATCACCGAGGACCCGATGAGGGTGGAGGAAAGCACTGACGGGACCCGGGCCAGAGTGGAAAGCCAGAGGAACCGCTTCAGGCTTACCCGGGTCATTCCCACCACATAGGTAAGCATATCCTTGGGGGTACCAGGGATCAGGAAAACCAGGAAAATGACCAGATCCGCCTTTTCGCTCTGTTCATCCCGCTGCAGCCATTTCCACTGGGCCACCTGCTTTTCCCCAAAGCCCAGCAGGGCCAGCAGCCGCCGGCCATACCGGCGGGAGAGGGCAAAAATGCAGGCAGAGGCCAGCACCGTGCCGGTGAGACAGAGCACCGTGCCCCCCAGGGCCCCACACAGGGCGCCGGCCAGCAGTTCCATGGGCTCGCCGGGGATAAAAGCGATGATCACCTGAAGCACCTGGAGCCCCAGCAGGATGAATATTCCCCAAAGGCCCCGCTCCCCGATCCAGTTCTGGATAAACCGCTGGGTCTCCGGGTCGGAAAGGCGGCGCACATAGGGCAGGGCCAGCACCGTCAGGGCGGTAAGGACCCCCGCCAACAAAAGGCAGGAAAAGGCGATTCGCAGAATTCTTTTTTTCTTTTCCATATTCTTTCCTCATGGCAGCCATGAAGGTATTCCGGGCTTATGCTTCCTCGGTGACCCGTGCCCCGAAGGTATCCGGCGCTGTCAGATATACCTGACGGTATTCCCCCTGGAGAGCCCGGCGGGCCTGTTCGGCCCCGGCCTCATCGGCAAAGATTCCGAACACCGCCGCGCCGCTGCCGGTCATAAGGGCCGTTATCGCCCCCGCCTGCCGGAGTTGCCGGCAGATATGCTCCGTCTCCTCGGTGCCGCTGCAGGGCTGCAGGGCGTTGCCGGCCGCCCCGCAAAGGGCAGACAGATCTTTTTTCCGCACAGCCTCTTCCAGCGCCTCCACATCCGGGTGGTAGGCCGCCGGCATCCGGTCATAGCGAGCAAAGGCCGCAGGGGTGGATACCCCTTCTTCGGGCATCACGATCACGAAGCGGCAATCCGGGCAGGGTGGCAGGGCCTTGAGGATATCCCCCTTGCCCTGTACCCGGCAGGTCCCTCCCATCAGGGAAAAGGGGACGTCCGCCCCCACCTGGGCTCCCAGCTCCAGCAGCCGGCAAAAGGAAAGCGGGCCGCCGTACAGCCGGTTCAGCCCCACCAGCACAGCTGCCGCGTCGGCACTGCCCCCGGCCATGCCTGCCTGGGCCGGGATGGCCTTGTGCACCGTGATCCGGGCCCCGCCCCGGATGCCCGCCGCTTCCAAAAAGCGCCGGGCTGCCTGCCAGGCGGTATTTTTTTCGTCTGCCTTCAAGGGAGAACCGGGCAGTTCCAGGGTGATCTCCCGGCTTTTTTCCAGCTCTATCTTCTCATACAGGGTCACCGCCTGCATCACCATATCCAGCGCATGGTAGCCGCCGGGCAAAAGCCCCACGATATCCAGCGAGAGATTCAGCTTGGCCGGCGCCAAAACCGTTACCTTGTCCATTTTCCTTTCCCCTTTACAGCCTGAACAGCGAGAATTTTTTCACCTGGATGGCCTTGACCGGGCACATCTCATGGCAGCAGAAGCAGCGGATGCACTTCTCCTGCCGGATCTTTGCCTTCTTATCCAGCCGGATGGTATGCTGGGGGCAGATTTCGGCACACTTGCCGCAGCCGATACAGCGGGAAGCCATCACCACCGGGTGGGGTGCCAGTACCCGCTCCAGCGCCTGCACCGGCTTTTGCAGGAGGCCGGGAACATGGTGGGCAAAGTCCGTATCGCCCCCCTGATAACTCTGGGGCAGGGCAAAGCCCGGGATGGGACAGAAAGCATCCGTGTCCCCCCGCAGCAAGGCCGGGTCCAGGCTCTGATCGCAGAGGTCCCGCCTCTGGGCAGCGGCCAAATAGGGCACCCGCATGGGGTTCAGCCCCATCAGCCCGCACACAGCCAGGTCCACCGTGAGAGGGTCCTCCCCGGCCAGCAGAAGGCCAATCTGCCGGGGCGTACCGCCGGCCGGGCCGTCCCCTTCCAGGCCCAGGATGCCGTCCACCAGGGAGATTCGGGGTCGCACTATCTCCAGCAGGTCGATGAGCATATCCCCGAACCGCTCCTTGTCGGGGAAGCGCATATGCCATTCCGCCTTTTGCAGCCCGGGGATGCAGCCAAAAAGGTTTTTGGTGGCTGCCGTGCAGCCGGCCATCACATGGGTCTTGAATTTGGCCAGGTCGATGATAAAATCCGAATCCAGCACCGGCTGGATCAGGGTGAATTCCTTCACCACCCTGCCCTCTGGCGCCGGGCGGGCGCCATGCCGGCACTCGGTATAGCATTCCACCCCTTCTTCCTGGCATACTTGCCAAAGGCCGCTCATCTTATACAGGCTTTTCATCACAGCTGGGTTGTAAAGTCCCCCGCAGGAATCCGCCAGGGTGATATGGGTCACCCCTCTTTTTTTCAGCGCCCGAATCACCGCCCGGACCACCGCCGGGTGGGTGGTAACTGCCGCTTCGGGCGGGTGTTTGGCCAGAAGATTGGGCTTGAGCAGGACCCGGCTGTTCTGGTTCAGTTCCCGGGCCGCTTCCAGCTGACCAAAAAGAAACTCCACCTGCTGATCTACCAGGGCCTGGTCGTAGCTCTGCGCACGGCAAAGCAGGACGGTTTTGTCCAAAAAATCCACCTCTTTTTTCTCAGAAGGCCTGTGCCCCCCCGCCGGGGTGGCACAGGCCCAGTTTCTCTTATCCCTTCAGTTCCGCCAAAAACGCGCGGATGCGCCGCAGCGCCTCGGTAAGATGATCCACCGAATAGGCGTAGCTCACCCGGGCATGGCCCTCGCCGCAGGCGCCAAAGGCGTCGCCCGGCACGATGGCCACCCTTTTTTCCTGCAGCAGCCGCTGGCAGAACTCCTGGCTGGAAAGGCCGCTGCACTGGATGCTGGGGAAGACATAGAAGGCGCCCTGGGGCTCAAAGCAGCTCATGCCCATCTCGTTGAAGCTGTTTACCAGCAGCTTACGGCGGTGGTCATATTCCCGGCGCATGATCTCGATCTGATCATCGCATTCCCGCATGGCCACAATGGCCGCATACTGGCTGGTGGTGGGGGCGCTCATGATGCAGCTCTGATGGATCTTGGTCATGATCCGGATCACCGGGGCCGGCCCGGCCGCATAGCCCAGCCGCCAGCCGGTCATGGCGTAAGCTTTGGAGAAGCCGTTCACCACCACGGTGCGCTCATACATACCGGGCAGGGTGGCAATGCTGATATGGCGTTCGGTGCCATAGGTGAGTTCGGAATAAATCTCATCGCTCAGCACCATCACATCGGTGCCCCGCAGCACCTGGGCAATCTCTTCCAGATCCTGCCGGCGCATCACCGCGCCGGTGGGGTTATTGGGGAAGGGCAGGATCAGCAGCTTGGTTTTGGGGGTAATGGCCTGCTTCAGGCTTTCGGCCGTAAGGCGGAAGCCGTCCTCCGGCCGGGTGGCCAGATGTACCGGCACACCGCCGGTAAGGGCGGTGATGGGCTCATAGCAGACAAAGCAGGGTTCCGGGATGATCACCTCATCCCCCGGCTGCACCAGGGCCCGGATGCAAAGGTCAATGGCCTCGCTGCCGCCCACCGTAACCAGCAGCTGATCCTGGGGATCATATTCCAGATTCATCCGGCGCTGGAGATAACGGGAGATCTCCACCCGCAGCTCCTTCAAACCGGCGTTGGCAGTATAGCGGGTATGCCCCCGCTCCAGGCTGCGGATGCCCGCATCCCGGATCGCCCAAGGGGTTTTAAAATCAGGCTCGCCTACGCCCAGGCTGATGCAGTCTGGCATATCGGCAGCCAGGTCAAAAAACTTGCGGATGCCGGAAGGGCGCATACTCTGAGCGGCAGGCGCAAGGAGTTTTTCATAGTCCATCACTGCACTGTACACTCTCTTTCATCAGCTTCTTCATCCTCATAAAGCGCGCCGTCCTTCTTATAGGTACGCAGCACAAAATGGGTGGCGGTGGAAAGCACATCGTCCAGCGGGGCCAGACGCATGGCCACGAACTGGGCCACTTCCTGGAAACTCTTGCCTGTGATGATCAGCATCAGGTCAAAGCCGCCGCTCATCAAAAGCAGATTCTGCACCTCATCGAAGGCTGCGATGGTGCTGGCAATCTCGTCAAAGCCCCGGTTCTTTTTGGGGCTCACCTTCAGCTCGATCATGGCCTGCACATGGTCGGCCCCGCCGTTCACCCGGGCCCAGTCCACCAATGCCCTGTAGCCCCGCAGATAGCCCTTCTCCTTGGCCAGTTCCATCATCTGCTCAATCTCTTCCGGGCTTTTCTCCAGCATTGCCCCCAGCTCCGCCGTACTGAGCCGGGCATTCTTTTCCAGCAAGCTCAACAACGTTTCCATAATTTACCCTTTCCGCCCCGAAGGGCTTTCTCTTCTTTACTTCGCCGCATCCTGTCGCAGCGGGTAAGTTGCATCTATTATAAAACATCCCGAAACCAATGTAAACAAAGCTTTTCTCCCCCTCCTTTTCCCTTTCTTTTCTTTGTGCATGGTTTTCTTCCCTTACGCATTTCAAAACAAGACCTGACCCCCTGCTGACTTTCTTTTATGCGCCTTTTTGTTCAAAAAACCGGTCAGCCAAAAATTTTACAAAAAATTCTGCTATAATGGTATCGATTTGTCAGGTATTGCCTGATAAAAATACCGGCCATCCCTCAAAAGAAGCGCCAAAGGGCCAGAACAAGGGAGTAAAGAAGTATGAGAGCATTCATCACCGTTATCGGGCGGGATACTGTGGGCGTCATTGCCCGGATCAGCACCGTCTGCAGCGAACTGAACATCAACATCCAGGATGTGACCCAGAGCATCCTGCAGGAAATGTTCTGTATGATCATGCTGGTGGACCTGAGCAAATGCACGGTCAGCCATGAAGAGCTGCGCAGCCGTTTTGCCCAGGCCGGCGCCGAACTGGGTATGCAGGTGAATGTCACCCGCCAGGAAGTTTTTGACGCCATGCACAAGATCTGAGGCAGCCCGGCCCTGTGCCCTGCCCTCTGGAGGAAACACTATGAGTATGATCAATTCCAGAGATATTCTGGAAACCATTGAAATGCTGACCGCAGAAAACCTGGACGTGCGCACCGTAACCATGGGTATCAGCCTGCTGGACTGCATTGATTCCGACCCGGCCAAGGCCTGTGAGAAGATCTATAATAAGATTGTAAGCAAGGCCTCTGCTCTGGTCCCCACCGTAAACGCCATCAGCGAAGAATACGGGATCCCCATTGTAAACAAGCGGATCAGCGTAACCCCCATCGCCATGCTGCTGGGTGCCGCGCCCCAGGCCGACCCGGTGGAATACGCCAAAACCCTGGACGCCGCCGCCCATAAGGTGGGCGTCAATTTCATCGGCGGCTTTGGCGCGCTGGTGCACAAGGGCTTTTCGCCCGGGGATGAGCGGCTGATCCGCTCCCTGCCCCGCGCTCTGGCTGAAACCGAACTGGTCTGCAGCAGCATCAATGTGGGCAGCACCAAAAGCGGCCTGAATATGGACGCCATCCGCCTGATGGGGCAGATCGTCCGCCAGACTGCCGAAGCCACCCAGGATAATATGTGCATGGGCGACGCCAAATTGGTGGTCTTCTGCAATGCGCCGGAAGATAACCCCTTCATGGCCGGCGCCTTTCACGGCCCCGGCGAGCCGGATTGTGAGATTCATGTGGGTGTTTCCGGCCCCGGCGCAGTGCGGGCTGCCCTGGCTGAGCTTCCCAAGGATGCCCCCATGGATGAGGTGGCCGAACTGGTAAAGCGCACGGCCTTCAAGATCACCCGTCTGGGCCAACTGGTGGCCAATCTGGCCAGTGAGCGGCTGGGAGTGCCTGCCGGCATCATCGACCTGAGCCTGGCCCCCACCCCGGCCGTGGGCGACAGTGTGGCCAATATTCTGGAAGAGATGGGCCTGGAAAGCTGCGGCTGCTGTGGCACCACCGCCTGTCTGGCCCTTCTGAACGACGCAGTCAAAAAGGGCGGCGTGATGGCTTCCAACCATGTGGGCGGCCTTTCCGGCGCCTTCATCCCTGTCAGTGAGGATGATGGCATGATCAAGGCAGCCACCTGCGGCAGCCTGACCATTGAAAAACTGGAGGCCATGACCGCTGTCTGCAGTGTGGGTATTGACATGGTCGTCATCCCCGGCGATACCTCCGCCGAGGTCATCAGCGCCTTGATTGCCGACGAGGCAGCCATCGGCATGGTCAACTCCAAGACTACCGCCGTGCGGGTCATCCCCGCCATCGGCCATAAGGCCGGCGATGTGTTGGATTTTGGCGGCCTGCTGGGCCGGGCACCTATCATGCCTATCAGCACCTATAAGCCGGATGTATTTGTACATCGGGGCGGCCGCATCCCCGCACCCATGCAGGCATTGAAAAACTAAAGCAAAAAGCCCCGGATTTTTCCGGGGCTTTTCTCATAGCTTTTATAAAACAGGGCCGGCCAATCTCATATTTTTCATACAGCGAAAATCCAAAAGGCCAAAACACCTCGATTCTTCTGGGTTAGCGGTGTTGTTCGTTTGTTTGTTGGTTTATCTGCCTTTATTTCCACCCATCCAGCTCAACACACAAAAGAAAAGGCGCTGAAACTCGCGTTTCAGCGCCTTTTATGGTGGACGGTACAGGACTCGAACCTGTGACCTCCTGCACGTCAAGCAGATGCTCTACCAGCTGAGCTAACCGTCCATTTTTCGACTGCTTGATTATTATAGCAGAGTGCGGAGAAAAAAGCAAGCATAAAATAAAAAAAGACGCCGCTTTTTTTGCAAAAGCGACGTCTTTAAAGGGAACTCAGGTGTTTTCCCTGCGGGGATTGGAAGTGAACAGGCCGGGAATAGCGCAAATTGCTGCGATACCCATAATGGCAAAGATGATCCGGGAGATCAGCGCCGTGGTGCCGCCAAACAGCCAGCCCACCGCGTCAAAATTAAAGAGCCCGATCAGCCCCCAGTTCAGACCTCCCACAATCAGCAAGGCAACACAGATTTTGTTTACAGTTTCCAAAGCTGCACTCGCCTCCTTTCTTTGGTGCATATTCTGCCCCGATTCTTTGCCGGCTATTCATTGACCGGCAGAACCAGCCAGAATCAAAAGCTCTGGCTTTTTTCGGCAAAATCTCCCCTTCTCTCTTTTTATGATAGGAGAAGGAAACGCAAAGGAGGTTTTTCCATGTTTGAAAAATATTTCTGGATGGTGCTGTTCGGCTTTGTATACAGCGCAGCACTCTCTGTTTTGATCGTACGGCTCTGGCAGAAGCTTCTTCGCGTCTTTTCGGCCAGTCAGGGAATGCCGGTTCCCGCCCAAGATATTTCTACACCCACAGGCCTGCCAGGAAGGGACAAAACGCTTTCAGAACCACCGACACCGCCGTCGGCTGTTCCTCAAGGGCCAGAATACTCAGCAGCATCAGAAAACAGCACAGGTTCAGGCTGACCATGCCTGCCCGAATCACCATGCTCCGCACCGAAAGGCAGAGCAACAGGCAGCTGTATACGCCTGCCCACACAAAATCGGTGGGGTCCAGATTTTTGAATCCGGTGAGATAACACCAGAAGGCAAAGGGAAACACATAGCTCAGGGCCAGAAAAATCCCCTTTAAGATGAGATTGTTTCGGATAAAGACCCGTATGCTGCGCATGGTACCTGCCGCCCCCTTCCCTTTGTCTGTGCTATTCTTCCTCAGGCAGATGTATCTATCATTTATCTATTACTATACCAGCCAGATAAAAAAGGATCTTCCTCTATTCGTAAACAATTTGTTGCAGAGCTGTGACCAACATTCCGACAAAAAGAACTCCCCGGCAGCGGATTTACTGCCGGGGAGCTTTTTCAAGGTTGTTCTTCCCTGTTTTCTTCCTCCTGCCCCAATGATGCCTGTGCGGCCAGACGCAAAAGGCGGCGAAACTCCGCTTTTTCCTGTTCTGTCATACGATGCGTCATATGCTCAAAGCATTCCTGGACCTGATCCTTGATAAAGGGATACACGTCCAGCGCCTTCCGGGTGGGGCGGATATCATAGGTCCGCTTGTCTTTTGCGTGGGTCTCCCTGATCAAAAAGCCCTGTTCTTCCAGTTTGGTCACAGTTTTGGCGATCACACTCTTATCCAGAGACAGGCACTTGGTCATCTCATCCTGGGTCATCGCCCCGAAATCACAGAGGATCAGAATCACAGAGGCCTGGGCGGCTGTCAGCTGATGGCCGGCACAGCTGTTGTTCAGCCAGATATGGGATTTTCGATACAGGATCGAGATGGAGTTCAGCGGATTTTCCGCACTGTCGTACATTCTGTATCTCCTTTCCTCTCTCAACATACCCAGGCACTTTTGCCTGGTAGCATGCCCCCACTTCATATCCGTATAGAAACGGTGATAAGCGGCCCGGCGCTTGTCCTTATCCCGCAGGCGCTGTTCCGGAGAGTCTTCCCGTTTGCCGTACTCCTTCACGATGCGCTCGGCGCGGAATTTCATATCCGCATGGATAAAAACCCGCAGGCAATCTGCCTTATCCCTGAGGATATAGTCGGCACATCTGCCCACGATCACACAAGGACCTTTCTGCGCCAGTTCCGATATGATCCGGTACTGAATCTTTCAGAGGTAATCCGCATTGTTGGGGCCGCCATCCCGATGGGTAAAGGCCGAAGCCAGGAATCCGCCCGGCGCATACTCACCCGCATCCTGGATGTAACTCACATGGAATCCGCTTTCCTCCGCAATTTTCTGCAGCAGCTCACTGTCATAGCAGGGTATTCCCAGCGCTTCGGCTACTTTTTTCCCAATGGTCCTTCCTCCGCTGCCAAACTCAACGGCTGATGGTGATCACGCGATTTTTCATACTCTTCAGGCTCCTTTCCCAAGCTGTTATCCCATCACTCACTTGCAAAGACGCATACCGATGGCAATACAGAAAAGGGGGCCGGCGGATTTGTAAAGATCCGCTGGCCCCCTGCAGAGCAAGTCACTAAAATGGGCTCCGATCCAACGGCTCCATTTTCTCAGGCTGCAGCCCGGGGCTTCTTACATTATTCAAACTCGATACTGCCAGAAGTTTTCTAAGCAGATTTGCTTATAGAATTTAGCTCAGGGTATTGGTATTCTTTTCATTATTCAGATAGTAGAGGCTATCTGATTTTTTGTTGCCATGGTGTTGCCAAAATGAAGCTTTTATTTTCCAATATTATTCTTCAGGATCATCTACCGTAGGAAGCGATGCCGCTTTCATTTTATCCAAAAGCGAGTTTGCTGCCACGCTCAAGTCGTGATTCATCCCAAAAATAAAGTCCTTCATAACGTTATACCGAATCATACGGTTAGTATGCTTATTAAGTCCTTCTGAAGAAGCTAACTTGTACTTCTTCAGACGATCAAACAGTGTTTTTTCATCCTCACCAATTTGATCTGTTAAATCCATGTCATTATTAAATACAGAATATAGCTCAACAAATCTCTTGAGATTAGACAAACATTCTTCGGTGACTTCCATGCCATTTCTTTGCATATAGAATATTACCGAAAAAAGTGTATATAGTTGTGTTTTTTTCTTCAGGAATTTAGTAACATCCTCAGAGACAAAAAATTGAGGTAATGACTCAATAGCAGCAAATACAGCAGCCTTATCTTTTTCTGCGTCTTTGTATCCTTCTTGTAGTGCCTCATAAGCTTCATTTAACGCGGTTTGATCAGTTTGGTCAATGATACCTTCTCTATAGAGCAAAATAAGGGATGCACAGAATTCAACATCTTTCATTCGTTTAACATCGGTAGTAGTAAACAAATGACGCTCTTCCCAAATATCCGCATCAGAAAGTTCTCTGGCCAGTGCAGCAAATTCACCAGACATACTATTTCTCTTTTCCTGGTCATTCAGATTGTAATCAGTCAAGTTCAGTCGGTTAAACATCGTAATAATGTCAGCACGCGTCGCAGCAGGATCAATATCGATGACCATCAATTGATAATTCCAAAACAACTTTTTATCATCTGGGTCAAGATCTTTAAAATATTTATTCGCATATTTCTCTTTTGCAGCCGCATCCAGAAGAGCTTGCGGTTTTCTCTTAAATCAAAATATAGTTTTTGACTATCTCTTTATAAGTTCTCATAAGCCGGTATAGCCTGTATTTACAGGCTTTCCGGCATTTTTCAAATCGGAAGAAGCTCTTATATATTCTCATTTCCCCTC
>Ga0129310_1000246_pt1 | contig 73532 bp, 54 predicted proteins | sample Go1ome_2_FD_94433 | JGI IMG/M metagenome (GOLD analysis project Ga0129310, IMG submission 94433) | Western lowland gorrila individual fecal microbial communities from Wisconsin, USA - Go1022A metagenome | ecosystem: Host-associated > Mammals > Digestive system > Large intestine > Fecal | place...
GAGTCCAAGAAAAAAAGCCGATATACCTATTGCCCCATCATTATACAGCTTAAGCAATAAGATAGATAACATCTTAACTGGATGTTAAGAATATTAACTATAAAATCATTGTAGTAGAAAAAAGGTGTATTAGGTTTGATTTTAGCAGCGTCTTTAGTTATGACTGGTTCATTTACAACAAATGCAGCAGGTAACTGGGTAGAAACTGCGGATGGCTGGAAGTATAAGGATGATGATGGATGGTATGCAAAAAATCAGTATATAGATGGCTGGTATCTCGATGAAAAGGGGATACTGTCCTATAAGTATCAAGCATCTTGGAGACAAGATTCAACCGGGTGGTGGTATGGTGATGATAGTGGCTGGTATGCTAAAAATTGTCTCATTTCAATAGATGGTAAAATGTACGAATTTGATAATTCTGGATATCTTGTCGAACATGGATGGAAGAAGGATAAAAAGGGCTGGTATTATGAGTTTGTCCAGAATGGTTATGCAGGTGCTGAGTGGATTGATGGATATTGGATAGGAGAAGATGGGTACTGGACATATGAACCAAGAGCTCAGTGGTATAAGGATGATAAAGGCTGGTATTATATGGATTCATCAGGATTCTACGAAAAAAATCAAAATGTGAGAATTGACCAGCATGTATATTCATTTGATGATCAAGGATATTTGATTAATTTCACTCGTTTGGAGTCAAACACTAAAACCTCAGAATTAAAGCTGAATGTATCACTAGATAAAAAAGATAGTGCTGCTAATCAGTTACAAAACTTGCTTATAAGACTGTTTGATAATGGAGCGGAAGTTAAGGTCAAGATTGACGGAACTGAGAAGAGTGCAAAAAATGATAATGGTGTTATCTTATTAGATGGAAAGACACTTGCTGAATATATAAATGAAGTGCCAGCCACACAGAATGAGCTTGAAGTATCATTTGATACAACTTCTCATAGATTATTCTCAACTATTTTCTCTGGTATGGTGATGTCAGATGATTATTATAAGCATAAAACTGGATCAGGCATAACAGACGATGATACTCATTTTGACCACAAGATGACATTTGGTGGAGTAACAATTTCTAATATTGATTTTTCCGTTTCATATGGAGCTAGACTTGATATAGGTTTTGATGTAGAAGACAAACAGACTATAGTTCTAAGTTCAAAAATTATAGGTGATGACGGTGAAATAATTCCTTCGCTAGATGTGCTAGGAAAACATATAGAGGATGACTGGGTGAAAAAGCTAGTTGACTCAGGAGTGATTAATGAGGAAGTCTATATCACTAACTAATAAAAAAGTTATAAAGAATAAATCATATAAAAAAGTTATTCGAAAACCTAGCTTTTGGAAAATCTTTCTCGCCAGACTATTTGATTCTTTTGTAGCTGCGACCGTGATTTTAGGCGCCCTAGTTTATGCTAGGAGATATGTGTATGAAGACTGGTTGTTTAACAAATTGGAAGAGTTTGACGTCGTAAATTCTTATCCAGATGGTACTTATGTATCAGTTACAGAAAGATCTTATAAAATAGCGTTTGAAGATTATTATAAATATATATATAATACGCTTCCAAATAGAAATGAATCGTATAAGTCACTTTCTGATGAAGATAAGAAACTGCTTTATAGAAATGGCATTCTGGCAAAATGTTCGGTTGTCGGGCTTATGAATTATCAAAAATCATATATAAATGCTACTATATATGATGAAGACCATTTTGATAAAGGCATATACACAACAAGCGATGAGCCTAATACTCTGCTATTGGGTGTTGATATGTCAAATAGACCATTTGGCTATGGAGTAATCTATAAGTGTCAGGATGAGAAGGTTTCAGAAGCTATTGAAGAGATATCTAATGATATAGATCGGTCTTATAATCGGATAGATGTTCTCTTTTCTGTAGACGGAGTATATTTGAAGGACGATTATACATTTGTGGCAGATAAGATAAAGGTCACATATGTAATAAATGGTAACGATGTTAATGGTTATGGAGGTGAGTTTAGCGATAGTTATAGCGAATATATAACGATGGATCTTCCTTCGAAAGAGGAAATGGAAAAGCAGGGCTATACATACTCAGACTATAATTCTGAGGAAAATCTTTCTGTATATTATACTTCTTTACCAAAAGGTGTGGATAGTATTCCGGCCCTTACAACGAACCTTTTTCAACCGCTAAAACTAACTACTTTAGAAAGGCATAGGCCATATGATTTTAATCTAATAGAAGATAATCATGTATATAAATGCGAACTAGATATAGTTGAGCAGTTTAGTTATCTTAAACATTATGCTGAAGATGGACTCAGCATATATCCTGACAAAGAAGAACTTACCAACTTTAAGATATTAAGAAGAGATGCAATAGTTCTTTATAGTAGTCAATTCTTAGTTACTCTTCTCCTTTCCATAACGACATATCTGAAATGGAAAAATGTTTATGAGATGGATACCTATAGGCGCGAACTCACAAACGTGATGGCGCATGATCTTAAGACCCCGCTTATGGTTCTTAGAGGAAATGCGGAGAATCTAGTGGATGTTATGAAGTCTGATGAAGAGAGTGAAATAGCGAAGGGCGAAAGGTATGCTGGAAATATTATGACAAATGTGGATTATATGACAGCACTTATTAACCAGACGCTTACACTTTCTTCGTTAGAATCTGGAAATGGAGTTCTTGAAAAAAAGGAGCTCAGCATAAGAGAATTGCTTGAAGGACTTGTGGATAGTAGTAAGGCTATTCGCGAGGAACGAGATATTGATGTTCAGATAATCGGTGATGATAAGTTAATCCTTGCAGACGAATTCTGGATTAGCGAAGCATTTCGAAACATCTTTGATAATGCAGCTAAATATGCAGATCAGGGGAGTATTTTACAGGTTGAAATTGAGAAGAATAAGATAATCTTTTCAAATCCAGCGAAGGATCTATGTGAGGAAGATGTAAGGAATATAGCTAATCCATTTTTCAAGAAGAATCGGGCAAGAAGTGGTAAGAAGGGCTCGGGAATTGGAATGACAATTGTGAAGAATACAGTGGAGCTACATGGATGGAAGATGAAGACATATCTTGATGATGGAATATTTGTAGTTGAGATAAATGGGATAAAAACTTAAATCTTGATTCGTAATGAAAAAAATGTTGCGAAATGGTTGATTTAATTATATAATTGTCTAGCGCGTGTGAAATGCCAAGTACGCATGGCCCAGTGGCTCAGTTGGTTAGAGCGCCGCCCTGTCACGGCGGAGGTCACGGGTTCGAGTCCCGTTTGGGTCGTTAGATTTACTACGTAAATCAAGCAATTTGCCGGCGTGGCGGAATTGGCAGACGCCCGGGACTTAAAATCCCGTGGGTAGTAATACCCGTACCGGTTCGACCCCGGTCGCCGGCACAACAAGCCTTATAGATGCTTACAAAGTAAGTGTTTATAAGGTTTTTTATTTTGTAAAATACGGGATATATAAGTCATGGGATTTTGTATAGGTAAACTATGTGATACCATGCGTTGTTATAGACTTCATAAAACCAATAAATAAAATAGTTTCGGCAGCGGTACAGATACATACAAAAATGCTGATACCATGCGTTTAGTAAGTATATATACCGTGCGTGCTGATATAATATCACATAAAAAACCGCTCCACATGTTGTACCGACCTCCAATCGTTAGATTTTTAGGTCTAACTTTTGGGGGTCGGTACACAATAAGTAGCGGTTATTTTTGCTAATTACTTCGGTAAACGATGCATTGATAGCATCATTTATAAAGACAATATAACAATTCTTATACCTGATGTCAATAAGCTCAAAATGGAGTGATAAAAGCTAGTAATTTATTTGACTGACATTTGACTATTTGGCAATTTGGTTATTTGATCAGGTGGATGTCGCCGATGATTGGCAGTGGCTTGCATTCACCATTTACTGCGTTGACGATTCCCATGATCATACATACGAAGAGGAAGATTTCAGCAGCGAATACTACGAGTCCTCCAATGATAGGGATGAAGCAAAGTGGTGCACCGATAAGTCCAACAGCTGTTGATGCTATGAGGATTACAAGCGCATTGTTTAGATGGTGCTTGAAGAATGGCTCATTTTTATCAGCTGATAGGATGGCGATAAGAAGTCCGATCCATGTGATATAGACTATGATTGAAGCTGTCTTTGGATCCATAGAACCACCTGACTGACCAGGCTGACCTGGCTGACCACCGAAACCTGGCTGTCCGCCATATCCACCCTGACCGCCGAAACCAGGCTGTCCAGGCTGACCACCAAATCCGCCTTGACCAGGCTGCCCCTGCTGGAAGTTTGGCTGTGGACCTGGCTGTACAGGTTGTCCCTGCTGAGGTCCTGCCTGCTGATATGGTCCTGGGTTTGGCTGACCACTTGCTGTGTTAAGTGGTGCACCGCAGAATGGGCAGTTAGCTCCTTCGGTTGATATCTCATTTCCGCAATTATAACAGATCATTATATGTTGTCTCCTTTATATAAAATGATTTATAACAAAATCAAAAAACAAAACCTAAAATCTGATCAAAAGCAAAATCAATAATTGAATCAAAATATAATTCCTCAATTGTGCATTTAAGGTAGATTATGCTGAACGTATGCATTTTATGTATAAAATGATACAGTCATAGTACAATATTGTAAAAAAATCCGCAAGTATCTTTGAAACTTGGGACTTTACGACTTTGAAAAGGTGAAGGTTTATGGTACAATATCGTACTGACAGTATATATATTTTAATATTATTCAAAAGGGGATTTATATGAAAGGAACAATTACTAGAAGACTTGGCTTTGTAAGACTAATTGTTGCTGTATTTGCAATTTGCTCAGTACTCTTTCTGACCATTCCTGCTCATGCGGATGAGGCAGATGGGGCAAACAATGCAGCGCAGAGTTCAGGTAGCTGGATGAATGACGGCGGCAGCTGGTGGTACAAGAAGGCTGACGGCAGCTATGCTACTGGATGGGAACAGATTGGTGGAGTTTGGTACTATTTTGGCTCTGATGGATATATGAAGACTGGCTGGATCGATGCTGGTGGTTCTTGGTACTATATGAAGTCCGATGGTACTATGGCTACAGGCTGGATACAGGTTGGCGGCTCTTGGTACTTCATGGACGAGAATGGTTTGATGAAGACTGGCTGGATGCAGGAAAATGGTAAGTGGTACTACTTCAATTCGAATGGTACTATGAAGACTGGTTGGCTTGACTTAGGTTCAAATGAGTACTATTACTTCTTCGATGATGGTGCTATGGCAAGCCCTGGTTGGCTTAACCGTGATGGCCTTTGGTACTATGTAGAAGATAGTGGTGCTTTGAAGATCGGCTGGATGCAGGATGGAAATACATGGTATCTCTTCCAGACATCTGGTGTACTTGCTATGAATAAGTGGGCAAGCTACGGTGGTTACTGGTACTACTTTGATGGTTCGGGTGCTATGCAGACAGGAACTATTACAGTTGATGGTATCACATATGATCTTGGAGCAAGTGGTGGAATCTCTGATCCTGCTGCTCAGGTAGCAAATGCTTACTCAAGCGCAACTAACTATCTGATCCTTGTTAATAGATCAACACATACAGTTAATATCTTCCAGGGTTCACAGGGTAACTGGTCAACTATCAAGACATTCTCATGTACAGATGGTGTGGCTACACCTAACGGAACTTTCACACTTGGAGGTCGTACATATCATTTCGGAGAGGAGAAGGGTTATACTTGCTGGTATGCTAGAACTATAACAGGAGATATCCTCTTCCACTCAGTGCTGTATTATCCAAATACATTTAATCTTCAGGATGGTCGTCTTGGTATCACAGCTTCTCATGGTTGTATCAGACTTGCTCTTGAAAATGCTAAGTACATCTACGACGAGATTCCATCAGGAACAAAGGTTGTTATCTATCAGTAATATATTTGGATACATAATAGTAAATATATAAGATAGAGGATATAGAAGGCGAGGCAATGCTTCGCCTTTTATTATATGAAGGAAAGGTAGCATTATGGGGTATATAGAGGGCGACGGCGGATATCTGGATTCTTTTAAAGCTCTGAAGCAGCAGATTGATTATAATTATGAAAGATATAAGGAACAGCTGGAAGCTATCAATAAGAGAAGTGCGCAGGTAAATGAGGATTTAAAGCTTGCCATTAAGATGGCGGTCATCGTATTTCTGATTCCTGTATTTATGCTTGTGGTGATGTTTATCACTGGTAAGCTGGGGCTTCTTAAGCTGGAGATTATATCGGGAATATTTTCTATGATATTCACTATCTTTTATCTCGTATTTGCGCCGGTCACGATAATAACTGAGTGCTTTATACTTCCGGTAATGCTGAAAAATGTTTACAACTACTATGTTCAGAGAGAACTCCTTAACAGCGACGAGTTCTTTAAGAAGTATCGAAAGAATAAGGGGATTATATCATTTATAGATGAGAGAAAGTTCCTTATAGATACAATACATAAGTATGATTCATTTTATGAAGATATAGAACTTCGCGGTCTGGATAGAAAAGACGGGATTATAAGAGAGAGTCTTATAAATGGAGAGATGACCGAAGAACAGATGGCGGTGCTGGAAAGAATGCGAAGCCTTTCTCTTTTTAAGGAATATAAAGCAACTGTAGTTGAAACAAGAAAAGAGGTTGGATTATATACTGTACTTATTATATTTGGCATAATCTTGTCTATTTTGTTGATTATTCTTTCAAGAACGAATATATAAATTGTGAAAAAACGGGGTTGAACACTTCGTTTTTTTATTTTATACTAAGCTAGTTATACCTCGCAAAAGCGTTGATATACAAGGAGTCGTATCGAAGTGGTCATAACGGGGCGCACTCGAAATGCGTTTGCCCTCCGGGGCACGAGGGTTCGAATCCCTCCGACTCCGCTTATTCCTTCATAACTGGAAGGCACAGTTTGATCATCGAGAAATATTAAAGGAGTGGTTGAAATGTACAAGATTGTAAGAAAGGAGTCTCTTAATCCAACAGTTACACTGATGGAAATCGAGGCACCGCTTGTAGCTAGAAAAGCTGAACCGGGACAATTCATTATTTTCAGAGCTACTGAGGACGGAGAAAGAATCCCTCTGACTATCGCAGGATACGATAGAGAAAAGGGTACTGTTACAATTATCTTCCAGATAGTAGGAGCAGGAACGGAAATACTTAATTCACTTAACGTAGGTGAGAGTGTTCATGACTTTGTTGGACCTCTCGGAAATGCTACTGAAACCGAAGGACTTAAGAAGGTCGCTGTTGTCGGTGGTGGTGTTGGTTGTGCTATCGCATATCCAGTTGCTAAGAAGCTTCACGACATCGGATGTTCAGTAACATCTATAGTAGGATTCAGAAACAAGGATCTTATTATACTTGAAGACGAGTTTAGAGCTGCATCAGATAACTATATCCTGATGACAGATGATGGCTCTGCAGGAGAGAAGGGTGTTGTTACAGCACCACTCGAAGAGCTTATAAAAAATGGTGAGGAGTTCGAAGAGGTTATCGCTATCGGACCACTGATCATGATGAAGTTCGTTGTTATGACAACAAAGAAGTACAATGTTAAGACTGTAGTCAGCATGAACCCTATAATGGTTGATGGTACAGGAATGTGCGGATGCTGTAGACTTACAGTTGGCGGTAAGACTAAGTTCGCTTGTGTTGATGGTCCAGACTTCGATGGTTTCGAAGTAGACTTCGACGAAGCTATGGCAAGAGGCGGTATATATAAGCCATTCGAACTTAAGGCCAGAGAAGAAGCATGCAACATGCTGAAGAAGGAGGTGTAGAGCGATGCCTAATATGAGAATGGATAAGAATCCTATGCCTTCACAGGATCCTAATGTAAGAAATAAGAACTTTGAGGAAGTTGCTCTTGGATACACAGAGGAGCAGGCAATTGATGAGGCAGCTAGATGTCTTAACTGTCCAAATCATCCATGTATGGATGGATGTCCTGTTCAGATCTCTATTCCAGAGTTCATCCAGAAGATAGTAGAGAAGGACTTCGAGGGAGCTTACCAGGTAATCAACCGTTCAAGCTCACTTCCAGCTGTATGTGGTCGTGTATGTCCACAGGAGAGACAGTGTGAGTCCAAGTGTGTAAGAGGAATCAAGGGTGAGCCAGTTGCTATCGGTCGTCTTGAGAGATTCGTAGCTGATTGGCACAATGATAACGTTACAGCTGCTCCTGAGAAGCCAGCTCCAAATGGCCATAAGTGTGCAGTTATCGGTTGCGGTCCTTCAGGACTTGCTTGTGCATCAGACCTTGCTAAGAAGGGCTATGCAGTAACTATCTACGAAGCACTTCATACACCTGGTGGTGTTCTTGCATACGGAATCCCTGAGTTCCGTCTTCCTAAGGCTATTGTTCAGAAGGAAGTTGAAGGTCTCAAGGCTCTCGGCGTAGATATCGAGACAAATGTAGTTATCGGTAAGTCAATCACTGTTGACGAGCTCTTCGATGACTTCGGTTACGAAGCAGTATTTATCGGATCAGGTGCTGGACTTCCAAGATTTATGAATATTCCAGGTGAGAACCTCAACGGCGTTTATTCTGCAAATGAGTTCCTCACACGTATCAATCTTATGAAGGCTTTCAAGGAAGGTTCTTCTACACCAATCGAGCATCCTAAGAAGGCTGTTATCGTTGGTGGTGGAAATGTTGCTATGGACGCTGCTCGTTCTGCAAAGCGTCTTGGCGCAGACGTAACTATCGTATACAGACGTTCTATGGAAGAGCTTCCTGCACGTAAGGAAGAAGTAGAGCACGCTATCGAGGAAGGTATCGAGTTCAAGCTTCTCAACAACCCTATCGAAGTTGTAGGTGAGGACGGATGTGTAAAGGCTATTCGTTGCCAGGAAATGGAGCTTTCAGAGCCTGATGCATCAGGACGTAGAAGCCCAGTTCCAGTAGAAGGAAAGATAAATGAGATCGAAGCAGATTGCTTCATCGTATCTATCGGAACATCACCTAACCCACTCATCAAGAGCACAACAGACGGTCTTGATACAAACAACCGTGGTTGCCTCGTAGCAGATGAGGACGGTGCAACAACTCGCGAGGGTGTATTCGCTGGTGGTGATGCCGTAACAGGTGCAGCAACAGTTATCCTTGCTATGGGTGCTGGTAAGAAGGCAGCAGCTGCTATGGATGCTTACATTCAGAACAAGCAGTAATAAGAAATCATAGACTTAATAAGTAAGAAAACATGTGACAAACAGATCCGCTGATTAGACAGATTAGATCTGTTTGTCACATTTTGAGATAAAGCAAGTTGATAATTAAATCAATTCGAAAAAATGATGCGAGTTGAAAAGGAAGATATGAGCGAGGCAAAGAAAAGTACTCAGGCCGGAGTTATGAAGGCGGCGAGTATCCTAATAATTGCAAACTTCTTGTCTAGTATTCTGGGTGTTGTAAGAGAGATTATAATGTCCTCTGTTTTTGGTATGAATGGAACACTGGATGCTTATAATGCTGCATTTACTATCCCAGATCTAATCTATACAATACTTGTTGGCGGCGGACTCTCCGCTGCATTTATCCCTGTATTCAGTGGTTATATCGCAGAGAAGAAGTATGATGATGGCTATGAAATGGCAAGCACGATCCTCAATATCGTGGCTATAGTCGTAGCTGTTCTTTGCGTTATCGGAGAAATCTTTACTCCACAGCTGATGGGCTTTGTCTTCCCAAAGCTTCTAACCTGGGAGCCGGAAATGGCGCATCTGGCATTTACACTTACACGTATAATGTTCTTCCAGTGTTTCTTCATGTGTCTCACTGGAATCTGTATGGGTATCCTTCAGTCCTATAAAGACTTTGCACCGCCATCTATTGGAGCGGTTCTTTACAATATCACAATCATTGGAGTAGGCGTACTTCTTCTGACACTTGGAACAGGAATCGCAGGATTCTCCATCGGTGTCGTAACCGGTTCCATCGTAAATCTGATGGTACAGATATTCCCGATTCAAAGACACGGATTTAAGTATAGACGCGTGATCGACTTCGACCATGAAGGCGTTAGAAAGTTCTTCAAGCTCTTTGCACCAGTGCTGTTCGGAATAGCTGTAACACAGCTCAACCTGGTCGTTAACCGAACCTTCGCGCTGTCCCAGGGCGACGGAATCCTTTCAAATATCGTATATGCCCAGCGAATCATGCAACTTCCAATCAACATATTCGCGTACGCAATCGCAATGTCCATATTCCCAACAATGGTAGAACATTTCACCAAAGACAATATGGACGAATACAAGAAGGACTTATCACTTGGAATTAGAAATGTTACTTTCATAATTCTTCCATGCGCAGTCGGTATAATCTCAGTCAGAGTTCCACTTGTACGTGCAGTATATCTGCAAGGAAACTTCGAACCTGAAAATGTACCGATTCTAGCAACGCTTCTTGCACTATACTGTATCGGAATGATCGGATATTCCGTGAGACAGGTCGTACTCCAAGGCTTCTACGCAGTTAAAGAAACCAAGACACCTGTCACCATCAACATATTTATCCTATGCCTCAACATGCTGCTCACAGTAACCTTCGTAAAGTTCTGGGGCGCAAATGGAATCGCCATAGCTTACTCAGTGGCAGGTCTTGTCAGCGTAGCAACACAAACCTACTTCCTGAGAAGAAAAGTTGGCCCAATAAGAGGTAACGAGATAAGAGATTCTATACTAAAGTGTTTAGTAAGCTGCGTAGTAATGTTCATCGTCGTAACCGCAGCCATAATAATCTTCGAGCATAGCATCTCCGTAGAGACCAAGCTGAGTCAGTTCATCGAGCTCATCGCAATGATAGCAATCGGAGGTATCACATACCTAATGATGGCACTGATCCTCAAAATGGAAGAGTTAACATCAATCCTCGCCATAATGAAGAAGAAGTTCCTGCACCGCTAACCCGCTTTTTAACAAGCCTTAGGTTCTAGCTTTAACAAGCCTTTTGCTTGGACTTTTTGTTCAGTTTGTTGCGCTATTGTTGAAAGAATTACCTAGAAGTGTTATTCTATAAGGTGGTTTTCGGAATAGAAAACCACCTATGAATAACATTTTTTATTGAGGTTTTGTAATGTATAAAGAGCTATCAAAACTTATGATGTATCGTGAGCTTGGTGAAGATAGTATCATATTAAAACTAAGTGATATTATCAGAGACTTAAGTAGCGGTGAATATGATAAGGATGCACTGATCAGTAGAGTGTATGCCGCAGTTCATAACCTTCTGGAGATTGCTACAGACTATGGCTTTGATAAGAATCTGTGGCATGATTATATCGCTTATACATTAGTAACGAATGAGAATCCATTTTCGCTTACTGCTGAAAGAGCTGGAACCGTCGAAGGCAGCGTGAATAACTTTGCGCGTGAAGATATGCGAATCTTCATGCATCTCTATAACTACGACTTTAGTAATCTTGAAGAAGCGCTTGGAATCGATTGCTTCTCAACTATCACGAATTATAAGTCTGTTCATAAGCGTCATCAGGTTTATAACAGAAATGTATCTAAGAAGGTTCGTGATATCAGCGATTCTATCGAAGTTATAAATGCTGTCTATGATGAGGAGAAGAAGTTCCCTCAGAACTTTACGACTAAGACAGCGGATGATGTTGCTGCAGAAATGCTGCTTAGTCTAGTGAAGGAGTTTTATAAGGCATTTGGCGTTGGAATGCTGGGACTTAATACCGCATTTCGTATAGCAGAGACAGCGCCTGGTTCGAATAACAGGGATACAGCTGTTAAGAATAGCGTTGATTTCCAGATTGGCCGCGGCATTAGCTGCACACCTATTAAGAATACAGATAGGATCATGTTGGATGACCTCATCGGATACGATATTCAGAAGACGAGACTTCGCGAGAATACAGAGAGTTTCCTCTCTGGAAAGCCTGCGAACAATGTACTTCTTTACGGAGACGCTGGAACTGGAAAGTCCACTAGTATCAAAGCACTCATCAACGAGTACTACGATGATGGACTAAGAATGATAGAGCTGTATAAGCATCAAATGAAGCTGCTTGCGCCACTGATTACAAGCATCAAGAACAGAAATTATCGCTTTATCGTATATATGGACGACCTTTCCTTTGAAGAGGATGAGACAGAGTACAAGTATCTGAAGGCAGTTATTGAGGGTGGCCTCGAGACACGTCCAGATAACGTCCTCATTTATGCTACATCTAATCGTCGTAATCTGATTAGAGAGACTTGGAATGATACGAACGACATAGAGTTGGATAAGCATCGCTCTGATACTCTTCAGGAGAAACTGTCACTTGTCAGCAGATTTGGTGTGACGATTCCTTACATGCGACCAAATAAGAAGGAGTATGAGGAGATAGTCAGAAGCCTTGCTGAGAGAATCAGAAAGACAGATAAGGACCTTAAGGACCTAAATGGTCTGGGACTTGATCTTAGCGACAAGCTGAATGTATCTGACGAGGAGCTTATGGAGCTTGCTAATAAATGGAGCGTCGCCCACGGCGGAATGTCTGGTCGTGCAGCTCAGCAGCTTATTGATTCATTATCGTAATTAGAAAATGAGATATATCATTTAGATGGAATAATATGACGAAGAAGGAACGCGCAGCCGCAGTCTGCGAGATACTGAATACAGAGTACGGCACTGATCTCACATGTTATCTTGAGTATGACAAGAAGAAACCGTGGCAGCTTCTTTTTGCCACAATTCTCTCTGCACAGTGTACGGATGAGAGGGTGAACATGGTGACTCGGGTTCTCTTCAAGAAGTATCCAAATCTTGAGGACTTTGCGTCAGCCGATATAGAGGAGTTTGAGAAGGATATTTTCTCAATCGGCTTCTATCACAACAAGGCGAAGAACATTATCGCGTGCGCAAATGTACTTTTAGAGGATTTTGATGGCAAATTGCCGCGTGAGATTGATATACTTACGACGCTTCCTGGAGTTGGGCGGAAGACCGCAAATGTGGTACGTGGCCATATATTTAACGAAGACTCCATAGTGGTGGACACTCACGTGAAACGTGTATCCAGACTTCTGGGGTTGACCCAAGAAGAAGATCCTGTGAAAATTGAGTTGGATTTAATGAAAGTAGTTCCAAAATCACAGTGGATATTGTATAATCACCAGATAATAGCGCATGGCAGAACGGTCTGCATAGCAAGGCGTCCAAGGTGCAGCGAGTGCGCACTTAGAGATGTTTGCAAGAATAAAGTATTCTAACCTATATGCGTTTTATAAAGAGATTTTATAGAAGGAGAACGATATGATAGATTTTAGTAAGAAGAGAAAAAAGGGAACTAGAATTATCGCTACTATTATATGTGTATTAATAGTTCTTGGAATGATTATCGGACTGCTTGTTACAACATTTTAGGTAATAATATCATTTAAATAGAGGAAAAAGAGGAATAATGATGAAACGTTTTAAGAATGTTATATCTGCAATACTTGCAACGACTTTAGTTGTGGCTGCCCCAGGTCTGAGGAGTTTTGCTGCACCTGTTACAGATATAACGAGTGGAACGCCAAGCGATGCAGCAGTATCAGCTGATGGCGAGGAAAAGATTATACTGGATAACATTTATATTAATGATATAAATGTTGGCGGTATGACTGCTGCTGAGGCAGAGGCAAAGTTCGGTGTAGATGCGTCTGCAACTTCAGCCATGGTTACATTTACAAGTGATTATGGTGATGTTGAGACAACTCTTGGTGAGCTTGGTCTTTCTAATAATGCTGATGAAGTAGTTGAAGAAGCAGTTAATTACGGAAATCACGGAAATGTTCTCGAACGCTACCGTGATCTCGAAACACTTAAAGCAAGTCCAGTTAAGCTTGAGTCAAAGAGTACTATAAGCGTAGATGCGCTGGACTATATAGTTGAAGGAAAGCTCGGCACAGAGATGGAAGGTCTTAATCAGTACAGCCTTGATAAGTCAGGCGAACAGGTTAAGGTTGTTGTTGAGGGACAGTCTGTTAGTATAGACGCTTCTAAGACTGCTGCCGAAGTTGAAAATCAGATTAATAAAGAAGATTATGCAGGCGGAGCTGTTAAGGTAGCAGTTGTACTTGCAGACGATTCTCAAAATGAGAAACTTGCCCAGATAGCTCGTATAAAGGACTGTCTTGGAACATATACTACAAGCTATGCAAGTAGTGGTTCTGCTAGAAAGAATAACGTTCAGCGTGCAGCATCACTTGTTGATGGACATGTACTGTTCCCAGGTGAGCAGATATCTGTTTATAACTGCATTGCTCCTATCGAAGTAAGTAATGGATACGAGCTTGCACATGCATATGTTGGTACTGAGGTTGTAGATGCAGCCGGTGGTGGTGTATGCCAGGTTGCAACAACTCTATACAATGCGGCACTTAGAGCTGAGCTTGAGATAGTTCAGAGAAACTGCCACAGCCTTAGAGTATCATATGTTCCAATCTCTGCAGATGCAGCTATCGCAGGTGGAGTACTTGATCTTAAGCTTAGAAATAATCTAGATGCTCCTATCTACATTGAAGCTTGCTATGATGGAGCAAATCTCAGCTTTAGTGTATATGGTGAAGAATATAGACCATCAAATAGAACTATAGAGTTTGAATCAATTCAGACTGGAGTTGTTAATCCTCCAAGTGAGCCAATTTACACAGAGGATAAGACATTGGAGCCAGGTACAGAGCAGGTTACTGCAGCAGCAGTTACAGGCTATACAGGTGAACTCTGGAAGTATGTATATGAAGATGGTGTTAAGGTAGACTCTATTAAGATTAATAGTAGTAAATATCAGGCTTCTGCTCAGAAGATATCTATCAACTCTGATCCTGCTGAAGAAGATAATGCGGATGAGGATGATAATCAGGGAGAAGCTCCTGCTAATCCAGATGGTACAACTCCGGACGGTACAACACCAGACGGAACAACGCCAGCTGCTACAACGCCAGCTGCTACAACACCAGATGGTACTACACCGGCTGCTACAACACCAGACGTAACAACACCTGATGCAAATGTTCCAGCAGCTACAGAGGCGCCAACAGAAGCACCAACAGAAGCTCCAGCTCCGCAACCAACGGAATAGGCTAAATGAATAAAGGAACTGTAAGTAATAGAATAATAAAAAGAAGTATAATCAAGCATATAGCGAGGACTGATGTGACCAATGCTGGAGTAGGTATAGACTACTCCGTGTTGGACGAGACGGCCTCGCGATTTGCTATTATAGCGGCAGAGGGTTTTTCTGAGATAAGCCCAGATATGGCATATATTAGAGGGGTTAATAATCTAGCTATGTCCGGGGCTTCACCAGATAAAATGATGATTACCCTAATAGCTGCTCCTGAAACTTCGGAACAAACTCTTCGTGATATCATGCATCGTTTTACTGATATTTCCAGAGAACAAGGCGTGGCTATAATCGGAGGGAATACAGTCTTTGCTGGAGAGTCGTCTTCATTTTGCAATATCTCGGTGACGGTCTTCGGTAAGACACTGATAGAGAGACGTAAGAAGCTTTTAGAAAAAGTTAAGGCTGGTGATAAGCTTGTTATCATCGTAGAAGCGGGAAGATACGGTGCATCTCTTATATGTTCAAAAAAGCGTGAAGAACTTCGAAAACGCTTTTCGGAAAGTTATCTTGAGGGGATACTTAATCCTGAAGGACCGAGTCATAGTGCGTCAGATATTGAAAGCCTTAGTCTTACGGATATCGCTTCTAAGTTAATAGATGCAGGAGCTACATATCTTCATGATGTAAGCTTCGGAGGAATCTACCGAACGCTGGTTGAAATGTCAGAATATACAGGACTTGGTGTTGATATACTTCATGAGAAGATTCCGATACTTCAGTCCACCATAGAACTTTCGGAGTTCTATAATATAAATCCATATCAGCTTCTTGGAACTGGATCGATGGTAGCTGCATTTCCAGAAGAAAAGGAAGATAGTATTAAATCACTACTAACTAGTGAGGGACTTATTTATGACGTGGCAGGGGTATTCACCGCGGATAAGTCGAGAGTTGTCCATTCGGAGAACTATCATATGTCAAGAAGCCTTGGGTTTTATGAATCTGATGAGATATATAAAGTCCTGAGTGCAGTATAAATGAGAAGGAAAAATGGGTACTATAAAAAATATTGGGAGGGGTAGTAAAATGAGTGAATTATACGAGAATAGAGAATTGTCATGGCTTCGCTTTAATCAGCGTGTCCTGGAAGAAGCAGAGGATAAGCGTAATCCTCTCTGTGAACGACTCACATTTATGTCTATATATCAGACTAACTTAGATGAGTTCTTCATGGTTCGAGTTGGCTCTATTCATGACCAGATGCTCCTGGAGGATGATCCAAGAGAGAATAAGACAAATATGACTGCATCCGAGCAGCTTGTAGCTATTCGCGAGAGAGTTCGCGAACTTGGCAAGCGCAAGGATGAGTCTTACCATAAACTGATGAAGGAAGTGGAGAAGAAGGGCATCCATGTCGTTATGTACAGCGACCTGGACGAGAAAGAGAAGGCTTTCGTGCAGGGCTTCTTCCAGCGTGAGATTCAGCCACTTCTTTCGCCATTTACGATAAGTAAGAAGAGACCATTTCCATTTATCAAGAATAAGGAAATATGTGCAACTGCTATCCTGGAAACTAAGGGTGGAAAGTCGAGAGTGGGAATAGTTCCTTGCAGTAACGGAATGTTCTCGCGTCTTATAGAGATACCGGGTAGCAAGGGCAAGTTTATGCTCGCTGAAGAGCTTATACTTCATTTCCTTCCAGATATTTTCTCTGGGTATAATATCGCTACTAAGTCCCTTGTTCGAGTAACCAGAAATGCTGACATCGATGCCGACAAGGTGTACGATGAGGAGCTTAACTACCGCGACCATATGGCGGAAGTTATCAAGCAGAGAAGAAAGCTTGAACCTGTTAGACTTGAGTATACACGTGATGTGGATAAGAAGATTATCAAGCGTGTAATGAACTTCTTTAATATAGATAAGGAAATGGTATTTAATACGGATGCACCGCTGGATATGTCATTTCTTTTTGATATTGAAGATATGCTGAGACATGATAAGACGCTGTTCTACGATAAGAGGATTCCGCAGAAGTCTCCTGAAATCGATGAGTCACTGCCTATAATTCCGCAGGTTCTTGAGAAGGACAGATTCCTGTCATATCCATATGAGAATATCCGTCCATTTCTTACTATGCTGCATGAGGCGGCAAATGATCCAAATGTTGTCTCTATCAAGATGACTCTATATAGACTTGCTAAGCAGAGTAAGGTAGTTGAGGCGCTTGTTGAAGCTGCCGAAAATGGAAAAGATGTTGATGTACTTGTGGAACTGAAGGCCCGATTTGATGAGGAGAACAACATCGAATGGTCCAGAACTTTGGAGGATGCTGGATGCCATGTAATCTATGGCTTGGACGGACTTAAGGTTCACAGCAAGCTCTGCCTTATCACAATGAAGAGGGGCAGGGATGTTGAGTATGTTACCCAGATTGGAACTGGTAACTACAATGAGAAAACAGCAAGACTTTACACTGACCTCTGTCTTATGACGGGTAATCAGAGCATTGGTGCTGAGGCTGCCAGAGTCTTCAATGCATTGTCTCTGGGCGAAGTGATGAAGAGAACTGAGCATCTTCTTGTTGCTCCAAAATGTTTGCAGAACAAGGTCATCGACAAGATTGACAGAGAGATACAGATTGCGAAGGATGGCGGTGAAGGATATATTGGTGTTAAGATTAATTCCCTCACTGATAAGAAGATTATTGATAAACTTATCGAGGCGTCACAGGCGGGCGTTAAGATAGAAATGGTGATTCGAGGAATATGCTGTCTGCACCCTGGCGTAAAGGGTAAGACGGACAATATACGTATTATCAGTATAGTTGGACGCTTCCTCGAGCATTCGCGTATTTATATATTTGGCAAGGGCGAACGTGAGGAAATGTTCATAGGCTCGGCTGACTTTATGACGCGAAATACTGTAAGACGAGTAGAGGTCGCAACACCTCTTTATGACAAAGATATTAGAGATAGAGTGCGTTCTTTCTTCCAGCTTCAGATGTCTGATAACGTGAAGGCGAGAGAACTGAAGAAGGATGGAAGCTATGACTATGTGAAGCATACAAAGCCTGAAATCGATAGTCAAAGCATTTTCTATGAAGAAGCATACAAAGCGGCAGGAATGAATGAAGCATCTGAGAATTAAAACTTTCATAAGGCTCACTGTTATTATAGTGACAGTACTTTCCCTGACAATACTCACAGGGCTTCTTGTTGTATCCTTCAGTCACAATGAACTAAAGGAAATCCGAAATGCAGCTAAGCAAAAATCTGACGAGATAGTTGATGTTCTCGAAAATGAGGGGCTGGAGGCTGCATCTAGTAACGAGAGGCTGAAGTACAAGGTGGAGGATTATGCGAGTGACCAGAATGGCAGAGTCATGATAATTGGTCGTGATTATATGGTCCTTATGGATTCTGCTAAGGCAAATGAAAACAGCTACCTGATAAATGACAAAATGATGGAGCTTATGAAGGGCGATACAGAAGAAGTAAGCTATGACACCGATGATTCTCTCGTTATCATGACTCCAGTAAAATCCAGCGATATGGTGGTGGGTGCTCTTATCTATAAGGCGTCGACCATTGAGGCTAAGAACAACATCAAGAGTCAGGTTACTATGAGCATTATCGTACTGCTCATCATCCTTGCTGTAGATATTATCATTATTCGTATCATTTCCGCGAGAGCGGTCAAGGATATAAATGACGTTAACGAGAAGATCATGCACAATGCGCTCGGAAATCTTCAGGATAGACTGCCGGAGGATGAGGGATTCATCGAGGTGCAGGTCCTCTCAGAGAATTATAACGACGTGCTCGAGAAGCTTTCTACTATTGACCAGACAAGATCCGAGTTCGTTTCAAATGTGTCTCACGAGCTTAAGACGCCGATCACTTCGATGAAGGTTCTTGCTGAGTCGGTTACGCAAAATGAGGCCGCTACGGTTGATGACTACAAGGAGTTCATGGTCGATATCGTCGATGAAATCGATAGAGAGACCAAGATTATCAATGACCTGCTGACTCTCGTTAGAACGGATTCGAAGCAGGATGAAATGAACTTTGACGAGACAGATATCAATGAAATGATCGAAACCATCGTTAAGACAGTAAAGCCGCTGGCAAAGCAGCGTGGTATCAAGCTGACCTACGACAGCTTCCGCGAAGTAACAGCAAGAGTTGATGCTGTAAAGCTGTCGCTTGCCATATCGAATCTTATCGAAAATGCGGTTAAGTATAACATAGATAACGGCTGGATCAGCTGTAGCCTAAATGCTGATAAAGAGTTCTTCTACATCAAAGTAGCGGACTCGGGAGTTGGAATCCCAGATGATGCAAAAGACAGAGTCTTCGATCGATTCTACCGTGTCGACAAAGCTAGAAGTCGTGACACCGGAGGTACCGGCCTGGGCTTATCCATAACGCGTAGTATCGTAAATGCTCACAAGGGAACCATCAAGCTCTACAGCGAATCTGGAAAGGGTACAACCTTCACAGTGAAGATTCCGCTGTAAAGATTTCATTGTGAAGCTTCTACAGTAAGGATTCTGCTATAAAGATTCTGCTATAAATATATTTAGAGTAATATAAAAAAAGTAAGGTGCTATATCGGAATAATATGAAAAAATATACTTCAAGGATAAATACCTCATTTAGAAAAATCTTCTTAATGACGGTCATAATGAGTATGAGTCTATCCCTGCTTTCAGGTTGTGGTGACGCACCTTCTTCAACTTCGGTCACTACAGAAAGTGTTGTACTTAAAGCGGGAACCGTGCAGCTATATCATGCAACCGATACAGGTGTCGAGCCTGATTCTGAGAGATATCAGTTGATGCAGCCAGATAATCTCTCCGCAGCACTTGAGGAAGTAATCGAGCAGCTTACCCTTAGCGATAAACTGACCATAGACAAATACCTGATCGACGAGACGCGAAATGTAACTCTTTTCGTGACGGTCAAGGAGGGCATTACCGAAGAGGAACTTCTCCTCAATAGAGCCGCAATAGTTCGAAGCATTGGTGGACTCGAGGCAGGCGATGTGGCCATGGTAATGACAAATGAAGCGGGTGAGGAAATCGACAGGGCAACCTACACCGATGCCTCATTCTACTACTACGGCGATTAATGCCAATGCTATATTATTATCGGCTATTTTTGTATTATAATATAGTACAGTACAGTATAGTATGTTAGATAAATCACGAAATAGAACAAAACAAAATATGTGAAATTAAACAAATAAATGGAGAAATATATGAAACGACCACTAGTTTGTATGGGAGTTCTCTTCGTTTTGGGAGAACTATCCTACCGACTGCTGGAGGAGGGTGTCATCTACTCCGCGGCAGCATTAATAATTGGAATACTGATCTGCAAATTAAGCAATAAATTAAGCAGCAAATCTACGTCTTACCGATGTCCAGATTTGTTGCTTTTTTGTTGCATTTTTTTAGGAGCCCTTTGGGCATTCGGATATTATTCTGGGAAAGGAAATGTTAGCTTTGCGGACAAAATGGCAAAGGGCGAACCACTTGAACTAACCCTATACATCAACACCGCAGGAATCGCGCAGGACATTCATTCCAAAGAACTATTCTACGGAGACTTCGGCGAGCCAGGAACCTACGTTAAAGTAAGAGGAAAGCTCACTGATATTCCGGGCAGCACCAATCCGGGCGCCTTTGATATGGAACGTTATTACTCTGGCAAGGGAATACGCTACAAGCTAGAGCCCTTTGAAACTGTCCCACTTGAAAAAAGAAAGAATTGTCTGGTAAATGGGCTTTACCATATCAAGCTAAGGATGTCAGATCGAATTGACATTGCATTTTCAAAGCTAAACTCCAAGGTCGAGATTATAGATGGCGAAATGGGAAATAATCTTGATTCGCAAAAAGATATCGATGGAACATATGATGAAGAAGATTCAAAAGATATAGAAAGAGATAAATATACAGAAGGAAAAAAAGATATAAATGAAAGTGAGGATGCGGCGGTCATAAAGACGATGCTCCTAGGAGATAAGTCTGACCTCAGCAGTGAAACAAAGATTTTATATCAACGAAGCGGAATCATTCATATACTCGCAATCTCCGGCCTTCACATCGGCCTTCTTGCAGGAATCATAGAGTGGCTTCTCGAAAGGCTGAGAGTCAGAAAATCCATTGCAGTCATTATCGTTATACTATTAGCTGTAGTATACGGCATAATGACTGGCTTTTCGGATGCGACTCTGAGAGCAGTTCTTATGCTCACAATCGGACGAATAGCATTTCTCCTCGGTCGCTCGCCCGATATGCCAACTAGCATGATCGAAGCACTTCTAATCATGGTAATCCATAATCCGGATTCACTTTTTTCGACGGGAATGCTGATGAGCTACATGGCGGTGCTCGGCGTGATCACTGGTGAAATGATAAATCACCACATCTTCGATAGAAGAAGCTTCAAGTTCCTGAAGAAGAAACAAAAGGCACGAGTAAAGGGATTTGCGGAGGGCGTTGTCATTTCAATGTCAATTAATCTATGGATGATGCCAATGATAATGCACACTTATTACGAGGTCCCGATATTTTCACTTTTTCTAAACCTTATTATCATTCCACTACTAACTATCGTTGTGGCGCTAGGCTTCGTCACGGCACTGCTTGGCCCGTATTCACTTCCGTTCGCGTGGGCATGTCATATGTTGCTAAGCTTCTACAGGAGTCTATGTCATTTCTTTATATCGCTACCTGGCTCAATCATCATAACGGGGCATGTAGAAATGTGGCAAATGGCAGTAATGTATCTTCTTATAACTGCTTCGATAGTTAGTATTCATTTGCTACTAACTAATAAAAAAGATGAAATTGCAAAGTGGTTCGAAGACCGAAATAAAGATCCTCAGGAAATAATAGTTGATACCACCAATCTAGCAAGAAAAAGAACAAGGAAAACTTTTCTGTACATAATAAATCCAAATGAGTTTAAGTGTACAATTAAACGTCTGAAGAGAAAATATATTGACTGGAGAAGCTATGTGATGGCTGGAGTATGTGCACTCTTTCTGTTCGTATCATTTATTTCTATAGCTGGAATCAAGATCGCGAATAGTATTTCTTGCGGCATAACATTTCTTGATGTCGGCCAGGGCGACGGCTCGATCATCCGCTCGAAGGGCAAATGCTACTTGGTGGATGTGGGCTCCACAAGCAACGACAAAGTTGGACAATATACGCTGATTCCTGCCCTCAAATATTATGGAGTGTCGCGCGTCGACCTCGCGCTAATATCCCACATGGATCTAGACCATATGAATGGGCTAGCGTACCTCCTTGAAAATGAATCGCTTTACGGAATAAACGTTGACTGCGTTGCAGTGTCACGAGGAACCGAAGTGGATGAAAACTATTCCAGAATAATAAAAGCAACAGGGGCTAGGGATACCACCGGAACTCTAGAGAAAACAAGTACCATGGATGAACCCCAAAACAAAGTTAACAAAGAAAAAACAGATACTATAGGAAGCATAGAAAAAACAAGTACCATGGATGAACCCCAAAACAAAGATAACAAAGAAAATATAGATACTATAGGAAGCATAAATAAAACAAGAAGCTTAGATAAAATCACTGAGATAATTGAGTTGGGGGCTGGTGATGTTGTGGATGACCAGCTGTACGTATTGTATCCAACGGGCTTTGAAGATATAGAACACAGTGGAAATGACTATTCACTTGTATTTGATTACAGGGGCATGGACACCGAGGTTCTCTACACTGGCGACATAAGTAGCGAAGTTGAGGCGGGAATCATAGAAGCAATGAATGACACAAGATATCTTGATTGGAAAGATAATCACAAGGTATCAATCAGTATTCTCAAATGTCCTCATCACGGATCTCGCTATTCAAGCTGCGATTCATTTCTAGAAAGTTATTCGCCAGACATTACAGTGATATCCTGTGGCCGCTATAACAACTATGGCCACCCCGCGCAGGAAACTCTCTCGCGCCTGGCAAACATAAACACACACATATATCGAACAGACCAAACAGGCGCCGTCATAATCAAAACTACAGACTATTGAAAACCTACATTTTGGTGGTAGCTACATTTCCAAAGTTATTTGTAAGGGAAAGCACCAGTGTGGTGCTTCCCCAGAGCGGAAGGGTTGCCCGTGAACCTTATGTCAAGGAACTTTCGCGGCATATCCTCGCAGTTGGCTTCACCAACTGCTCCGGTATTCCACGGTTTTCTTGACAATGGTTCCGCGCCTAGGTGTCATTTCCGGATTTACCAAGAGCATATGGAGGTTTCGTAAAGCATATAACAAACAGAGGAAAACATATTCGAGAAAGATTAATTGAAGAAGAAACTTGTAAGTAACTTATATGAAAGGAAAAGATATGATAAGGAAAGATGAAATAGAAAGAGATATTAATTATTTAGAAGATAGTTTAAAGAAAGTGCGTCGAGAACTTGATAGCTTAAAGAAAAAAGTACCGGAAGGCGCAAAACTCCGCGCTGTGAAACACAAGAATCAATATCAGTATTTTATGAAATTGAAGGGGTATGGACAAAACGGGAAATATATAAGCGCTGACGATAAGAAAACGGCAGAAATACTTGCACAAATTGAGTATGACGAGAAGCTGATTGATATATTAAATAAATATATACACTCATATAAAAAATTGGAAGAAGCGGGGTTATATAATCCATTTGAACTAGCTCTGAATCATATGACTTGTGGGAAAAGAGATTTGGTTAATGAACATTATGTATCAGATGAAAAATATGTAATTAACTGGCGTAATCAAGAATATGATCGTATGGGATTTAAAGAAGGTTTTCCGGAATACTATACTCGGCAGGGATTAAGGGTTAGATCAAAGTCAGAAGTGATAATAGCAGATATACTTGATGAATATGCTGTCCCATTTTTGTATGAAAAACCTTTGAAGCTTGGCACATTGACAGTTCATCCTGATTTTACTTTGCTGAATATGGATAATAAGAAAGAGTTGTATTGGGAGCATTTTGGAATGATGGATGATATAGAGTATAGGAACAATGCATTTATAAAGATTCAAAGGTATGAACAAAATGGATTCTATCAGCATAGCTCGTTAATCTGGACATTTGAAACTATTAGTCTGCCATTGAGTACAAGGGTGATTCGGAAAATGATTGAAGAATTAAAAAACTCGCTAGGATATTAATAGAATTATTGCGTAGGGGCTAATCAAAGAGGCAAAAACAAGCGGTTGATTAGCCCCAGAGGGGTAAAAGAAGGAAGCGAGAAGGGTGGAGGGGCTAATCAAAGAGGTAAAAACAGGCAATTGATTAGCCCCGGAGGGGTAAAAGAAGGAAGCGAGAAGGGTGGAGGGGCTAATCAAAGAGGTAAAAACAGGCAATTGATTAGCCCCGGAGGGGTAAAAGAAGGAAGCAAGAAGGGTAGAGGGGCTAATCAAAGAGGCAAAAACAAGCGATTGATTAGCTCCGGAGGGGTAAAGGAAGGTTACGAGAAGGGTGGAGGGGCTAATCAAAAGGGCAAAATCAGGGGTTTGATTAGCCAGATTTTTAGGATTGACTTAGTAGTGGTTGAATACTAAGATTAATGTATAGAAATGTTGCTAAAAATGGGGTTTGTTGGAAGTGCACATTGGGGAATTGCATTTCAAACATATAGAATTGCTAGGAAACTAGAGGGGCAGCGCTAGGGCGCGAAGATGCAGTGTCACGGAGGCGTAGAAGTAGCAGCGCAGAGATGCAGAGATGCAGAGTTGCGAGTGCGTAGAAGTAGCAGCGCAGTGACGCAGGAACACGGAGAATCTGTGAAGGTGCGGCGGTTTCTTGGCGGGTTTTGAGGAGGTTGCTGATATGAGAAATGACAAGATGGCGATATCTATGGATGTGGTGATTTGCACTATGTCTGATGACGAACTGAAAGTTGTTGTAAGAAAGCGCGATAAGGCGCCATTTGCGGGAAGATTTGAGCTTCCTGGGGTTTTTCTTAAGGCGGATGAGTCGCTTAAAGAGGGCTCGAGAAGATGTGTTAGGGAACTTACAGGACTTAAGTCGGTTTATATGGAACAGATGCATACATTTGGAGAGGTGAAGCGCGATTCAAGAGAACGTACTATCTCTATTACTTATGTTGCTATGATTCCAGAGTCACTTCTTGTGGATGATTATGGGGAACTTGCTATAGATGGTGCAGAGTTTGTTTCTATGACAGAGATGGCTGGAAGCAAGAAAATGGCATTTGATCATGGCAAGATTATCGCAAAAACCTTAGACTTCTTTGCTGCAAAGGCGGCAGTCTCTGATATTGCATTTAATCTAGTAGATGAAGAGTTCACTCTTCCTGATCTTCAGAGGGCTTATGAATTACTGCTTGGTAAGCCTCTCTTCAAGGCAAACTTCCGTAATAAAATGAAGAACTACATAGTTGAGACCGATTATATGACGGTTGGGGATGCTCATAGGCCAAGTCGTCTGTATATGAAAATAGGGTGATTAGAATAGAAGTTATTTGTTTTATTTTGTATTTGTTTAGGTGTTTTGTTTATTAAGGGGTTTATATGGAGAAATATAGATACAATAAAGCGGAAGAAGAATTCCTGAAAAGAACGGTCGTACCGCTAGCTGTGTATCAGTTGGTGGATGAACAGATTGTTACTATCGTATTAACACAGGGGTTCTTCAATCTGTTTGGATATAATGATGCGGATGCAACGTATAGCTTGATGGATAATGATATGTACAGAAATGTCCATCCAGATGATGTGTCGCGATTAATAGAGGCGTCAGTACGATTTATTCGTGATGACGAACCTTATAATGTGATCTTCCGTTCAGTTAGAGAAGGAAAGTCAAAGCTGATACATGCGTATGGAATGCATATATATCCAGAGGAAGGCGTAAGACTGGCGGTTGTCTGGTATATGAGTGAGGGCATGTTTGAGTCAGAGGAACTGTCAGATGATACATTTAATAAGTATCTAAATGTGTCGATAACAGATGCATCGCTGCAAATGAAGCAAAATTATGATCCGCTTACGGGTCTTCCTAACATGTCATACTTTTTCGAACTTGCAGCTGCCAGTAGGATAAATGTGCATGAGGCGACGGAACAATGCTGTATATGTTATGCAAATCTCAATGGCGTGAAGTTTTTCAATAGAAAGTACGGCTTTGCAGAAGGAGATAAGCTGATTAGATCATTTGCAGAGATTCTGAAGAAAATCTTTGGAGAGAAGAACTGCAGCAGAATAGGACAGGATAACTTTGCTTTCTTCGGACTGTTGGATGAAGTCGAAGAAAAGCTGGAAAGTGTATTTAAGGAACTATCTGAATATAATGGTGGAAAGCCAACCTCGGCTCGAGTGGGAATATATCCAGATTATATGGGAATCGTTGAGACAAATATGGCTTGCGATAGAGCGAGATTTGCTTGCAATACACTTAGAAATATAGAAGAGTCCACATATATTTATTTCGATAAAGAAATGCTGGACTTTGAGAATAGACGTCAGTATGTAATTGATAATCTGGATAGAGCCATAGAGGAGGGCTGGATTCAGGCATTTTATCAGCCTATTATTCGAACTGCAAATGGTAGAGCCAGTGATGAAGAGGCACTGGCAAGATGGATAGATCCAGAGAAGGGAATGCTGTCTCCGGCAGATTTTATCCCAATACTGGAGGATTCGAAGCTTATATATAAGCTGGATCTTCATATAGTTGATTTGGTTATAGAGAAGCTGAAAAGACAGAAAGAAGCTGGATTGTATCTTGTTCCGACATCTGTCAATCTGTCGAGAACAGACTTCGATGTCCTGGATATAGTTGAAGAAATATGCAAGAAGCTTGATGATGCAGGAATAGATCATAGCTTGCTCACTATAGAGATTACGGAGAGCGTAGTCGGCAGTGACTTTGATTATATTAAAGAACAGGTTGATAGGTTCCAGAAGCTGGGATTCCGTGTGTGGATGGACGATTTCGGAAGTGGATACTCTTCGTTAGATGTTCTGCAGGGTATTCATTTTGATCTAATAAAGCTGGATATGCGATTCATGAAGCAGTTTAATAATGATGAGAAGAGCAAGATCATTATAACTGAGCTCGTGAAAATGGCGATGGGCCTTGGTATAGAGATTGTATCAGAAGGTGTAGAGACCAAGGAACAGGTGGAGTTTCTTGAGGAAGTAGGATGTACGAAGCAACAGGGATTCTACTACAGTAAGCCTTTATCTATCGATGAATTATATAAGAAGATGGATGAGGGAGGTTCACTTGGATTTGAAAATCCAGAGGAGACGACATACTATGAGGCAATTGGACGCATAAATCTTTATGATATGTCCTCTGTTCTTTTGGGTGATTCAGATCAGCTGGATAATTACTTTAATACATTACCAATGGCTATTGTAGAGTCAACGGATACAGACATTAAGTTCACGAGATGTAATCAAGCATATCGTGACTTCTATCGCAAGATATTTGGTACCTTCTATGTTAATTCTACAGTACCTTATTCAGAGCTGGAGGCTGGGCCGGCGTCAGTCTTTGCCAGAGCATTTAAGAGATGCGCAGATGAAGGCGGCAAGATATTTATCAGGGATAAGCTGAATAGTGATATGATGATTCATTCTCTGGTGAGTCGGATAGCTTCGAATCCAGTTGGCGGAACATATGCTTGCGCCATAGTTGTTCTGGGAATAAACAAGCAGACAGATCAGGGAGTTACATATAACGATATTGCAAATAGTCTGTCAGCAGATTATCTGAATCTCTATTATGTTGATCTCGATACAGAGGAGTTTGTAGAATATAGACCGGATTCAACTCCTGGAGGTGAAAATCTAACAGTTGAAAGACATGATGCGAACTTCTTCCGAAACAGTTGTAAAGATGCGCTAGTTCATATATATAAGGATGATGTTGATCGGTTTATAAAATCATTTAACAAGGAAAATATTGTTAGTTCTATAGAGGAATATGGTTCATTTACCCTGACATATCGTCTGCTTATTGACGGAACACCAACCTATGTTCATATGAAAGCTATTCCGATGACAAATGATGCTTCTCATATCATAATAGGTGTTGCAAATGTTGATGCCCAGATGAAGTAGCAGGAAAAGCTTGAAAGAATGCAGGAGGAACAGATCACATTTAATAGGTTTAAGGCACTCTCGAGTGATATTTTGTGTATCTATGTTGTAGATCCTGTTACAAATGAATACAACGAGTACAATGCAAGTAAGGTTTATGCAGACCTAGGAATCGAGAAGAATGGGGAGGATTTTTTCAAGACAACACTCATTAACGCTGAAAAGGTTATTCATCCGGATGATATTGAATACTTCAAGAATATATTTACTAAGGAAAATATGATGCGTGAAATTGAAGAAAAAGGCGTCTTCCAGATGAACTATCGATTGGTGGCTTATGGCAAGACAATAGTCACGGGACTTAGGGCTGTAAGGATTGAGGAAAAAGACGGTCCGCAGATAATTGTAGGTGTCAGTGATATAGGATCGCAGGTAATGTGCGAACTAAAGTGACATTTAAAAATAATAAAAATGTTATAACATGACTAAAAATGACCGATGGAGAATCGTTCCATTGGTCATTTTTAATCTTGTTTTTTGCCATTTTCTGGAGTATCGTATAAGGTAAATGCTATTGATTATGGAAGAAACTTGTAAACAATGACTTATATAGGAGATAGAGATGGTAAATAAGGTTGAAGGTGGAATACTAGCAGCAAAAGGATATAGCGTAGCAAGCAAGCGTATCGGAATCAAGCCAAAGGGCGAGAATAGAGATCTTACACTTATTAAGTGTGATGTTCCAGCAACTGTAGTTGGTACATTTACCAGAAATGTTGTAAAAGCAGCTCCAGTTAAGTGGGATATGAAGGTCGTAGCTGGCGGTAAGGCTAGCGCTGTCGTAATAAATACAGGTATTGCAAATGCAGCTACAGGCGACGAGGGACTTGAGAACTGCAGACGTGAAGCAGAAGCAGTTGCTAAGAGTCTTGGAGTTGAAAGATCTCACGTGCTTACAATGTCTACTGGTGTTATAGGTCCACAGCTCCCTATCGAGAAGATAGAGCAGGGTATATACGACCTTTCAAAATGTCTTGTTGCAGTGCCTTATACTAACACAGCTGTTCTTCGACCTTACTTCGACGGAAATAAGGCAAATGCATATATGGAGGCTAGCGAAGCAGCAAAGGCTATCATGACTACCGATACTATTCCTAAGGAAATAGCTGTTGAGTTTGAAATGAGCGGCAAGACCTGCCACATCGGAGCTATGTGTAAGGGTTCAGGAATGATACATCCTAACATGGGTACTATGCTGGGATTTGCAATGTCCGATGTGAATATAGAGAAGGAACTTGCTCAGAGGATTCTTCGTGCACTCGTAGAGAGAACATTTAACATGGTCTCTGTCGATGGCGATACTTCAACTAACGATACTTTCGTATGGCTGGCTAATGGACTTGCCGAAAATGATGAGCTTAGCGCAGATACACTGGGCATAAAGCTTACAGATATAGATGAAACTGGAACGGAAGATATAAGAGATCTGGCTAAGAAGCTGACCGAAAGAACTAGCCGACTTCTTGATGGAACACCAGAGAAGACAGCGGCTCAGGACTTTGCAGAGCTTGTTGAAGCACTCTATACAGTTATGGAGTACCTTGCGAAGACTATGGCTTCAGATGGTGAAGGTGCTTCTCGTCTCTTTATTGCGAAGGTTGTTGGCGCACCTGATTATGAGACTGCAAAGATTCTTGCGAAGTCAATCATTACTTCAAACCTTACAAAGGCTGCTATCTACGGAAGAGATGCTAACTGTGGACGTATATTCTGTGCTATGGGTTACTCAGGTGCAAAGTTTGATCCTGATAAGACCGATATTACTATGATGAGTTCGGAAGGTTCTATCAAGTTGATCGAGCAGGGTAAGCTTCCAGAGTTCTCCGAAGAAGAAGCTCTTAAGATTCTATCACCTGATGAGATTACAGCACTTTGTGACATACATTCGGGCGACTGTGAGGCAACTGCCTGGGGTTGTGACCTAACTCACGAGTATGTTACAATCAACGCAGATTATCGTTCTTAAAAAGAGGAAATGATTATGATATACAGAGAGGATATAAAGATGGTTAAAAATGACGATATCGAAGAGGTTAAGAGAAAGGCACAGACTCTGATTGAGGCCCTTCCATATATTAAGAAGTTCAGCGGTAAGAAAATCGTTGTAAAGTACGGCGGTTCAGCTATGCTTGATGAGAATCTGAAGTTCAATGTTATTCAGGACGTAGCGCTACTTAAGCTGGTAGGTCTTAAGCCGATCATCGTTCATGGCGGTGGTAAGGAAATCAGCAAATGGATCGAGAAGCTTGGCATGGAGACTCATTTCCAAAATGGACTTAGAGTAACAGATGAGCCAACACTTGAGGTTGCCGAGATGGTTCTCAACAATGTAAACAGAAGCCTTGTTGGACTTATGTCAAAGGTTGGTTTAAATGCAGTTGGTATCAGTGGAAAGGATGCTGGTCTTCTCAAGGTTCAGAAGAAGCTTTCTGATGGTAAGGATATCGGTTATGTTGGAGAGGTTGTTGAGACTGATAGCTCAGTTATTGATTCACTTCTCGATGCAGATTTTATCCCGGTTGTTGCTCCTATCGGTATGGGTATGGACGACGATCATGATTATAATATAAATGCTGATGACTGCGCTTGTGCAGTAGCAACAGCAATTAACGCTGAGAAGCTTGTCTTCCTCACAGATATCGAGGGAGTCTTCACAGATCCCAGTGATAAGAAAACTCTTATCTCAGAAATGACACTCGACGAGGCACAGCAGCTTATCGATGAGGGAGTTGTTGGTGGCGGTATGCTTCCTAAGCTTCAGAACTGTATCGATGCTATGAATAACGGTGTATCTCGTGTGCATATTCTTGATGGAAGACTTGAGCATTGTCTGCTTCTTGAGTTCTATACAGAGAAGGGTATCGGAACAGCTATTCTCAACGATGAGGCTAAATAGATGCTTCAATTAGGCATTATTTTATGATAAAATAAATTAATTGTTTGTTCGTTATATGACACCGGTCTTTGCTTTAAGAAAGGGTTGGTGTCGATGAAAATTATAAATATATTAGGCTTGGCAATTGTTATGCTACTTAGCCTTACAGCGTGCGGTTCTAAGGGAATCCTGGTGGAGACCATGGAAGAAGAAGGAACCGAAGCAGTATTTGGTGAGATATCTGCTAATGCATCAGATTCGGACGCGGCGGACACTGAAGATGTAGTGGCGTCAGAAGATACTATCACCGTATATGTCTGTGGAGCGGTTGTGCAGGAAGGCGTTTATGAGCTTCCGGCCGGTTCCAGGATAAGTGATGCGCTTCTCATGGCAGGCGGCTATGATGAAAATGCGCTTCATGGTTACGTCAATCTGGCTGAAAGGCTGGAAGATGGTGAGAGAATCTATTTTCCTGATTATCAGGAATTAGAAGAGTTGGGAATCGTTCCTATAAGTTCAACAGAGAGTTCGGAGAGTGGACTTGTAAATATCAACACGGCAGATGCCGAGATGCTTAAGACACTTCCTGGAATAGGGGATGCGAAGGCGGCGGATATTATAGCTTATAGGGAAGAACATGGAGCTTTTAGTTCTATAGAAGACATTAAGAATGTCAGTGGGATTGGAGAGAGTATCTATAACAGAATTAGTTCTGGTATAACCGTTAACTAGGGTTTCTTTAACAAACTAATTCGTTATTATTCTGATAGTTCGTAGATTTAAAGGGGTAAAAGCATGAAAAAAGTACTAGTTGTAGACGATGAGAAGTCAATCGTAAAGGGACTTAAGTTCTCTCTGGAACAGGATGATATGGAGGTAGATACAGCATTTGATGGTGAGGAGGCTGTTAACAAGGCAAGAGCCAACAGTTATGACATCATTTTGCTGGACATCATGCTTCCTAAGTTTTCAGGACTTGAAGTATGTCAGATGATCAGAGAGTTTTCTGAGGTTCCAATCATCATGCTCACTGCTAAGGGTGAAGACATGGACAAGATCATGGGTCTTGAATATGGTGCTGATGATTATATAACGAAACCATTTAATATACTTGAAGTAAAGGCTAGAATCAAGGCTATCCTTAGAAGAAACTCAAAGGGCGATGACATGAATGTCACAACCTCAAATGTTATCGAAAAGAAGGGGCTTAAGATAGAGACTGATTCACGTCGAGTATTTATCAAGGGACATGAAGTCAGCCTTACAGCTAAGGAGTTTGATCTGGTACTTCTTCTTGTATCAAACCCTAACAAGGTATATTCGCGTGACGAACTACTTAGTGAAATCTGGGGCGCTACTTACCCAGGTGATGCACGTACAGTGGATGTTCACGTTAGACGACTCAGAGAGAAGATTGAGACAAAACCTGCGGATCCAGAGTATATCCATACCAAGTGGGGCGTGGGATACTTCTTCCAGGACTAAATTAATAAAAGTATTAAAGTAAAATGATAAAAGATTCTTCGGATTGCTATCTTTGGAATGACTAGATAAGTTGTGCCATTCTAAGCGTAACGAAGAATTTTTTATTGTTAATATAATATGACTCCTGAGTCATAAAAAACAATACCATCCATAACAGGATACATATTCAGCACCCTTTTTTGTTGTATTTTTCCCACTGATACTCTATAATGTTAAGGTTACTAGGCTCTTAACTGGAAATATTGGCGGCGCATTTTAGCGTTGTCATTAGGAAAATATATTACGAAGGAGTTTGAACATTGGAAAAGAAGATTATGCTTGGAAATGAAGCTATAGCTCGTGGTGCCTGGGAGGCAGGAGTTAAGGTTTCATCAGCTTATCCAGGAACCCCAAGTACTGAGATGAGCGAAAATCTTGTAAAGTATGACGGAGTTTATGCTGAGTGGGCACCAAATGAGAAAGTTGCAGCTGAGGTTGCAATGGGTGCATCTATCGCAGGTGTTAGAGCACTTTGTGCTATGAAGTGCGTTGGTCTTAACGTAGCATCAGATCCACTTTATACAGCATCTTATATTGGAGCAAAGGGCGGACTTGTATATCTCGTTGCAGATGATCCAGGCCTCTATAGCTCACAGAATGAGCAGGATACAAGACGTATCGCTATCTCATCTCATGTCCCAGTACTTGAGCCATCTGATTCAGAAGAGGCAAGAGTATTCACAAAGAAAGCATTTGAAATCTCAGAGGAGTATGACACTCCAGTTATTCTTAGAACTACAACTCGTATCGCTCATTCACAGGGCGTCGTAAATTGCGAGGATAGAGTAGAAGTAGATGATAAGGAATACGTTAGAGATCCAGCAAAGAACGTAATGGTTCCTGCAAATGCTATGCGTCGTCATAAGTTTGTTATCGAGCGTGATGCGAAGCTTGCTGCAGATGGTGCAACAGAGAAGTTCGCTGATATCAACAAGGTAACTTACGGTGACGGAACTGTAAATGGCAAGAAGGTTGGATTCATTACTAGTGGTATCCCTTATCAGTATGTAAAGGAAGTATTCCCAGATGCAAGTATTCTTAAGCTTGGTATGGTAACACCACTTCCTAAGAAGCTTATCGAAGAGTTCGCTTCTAAGGTTGATGTTCTGTATATCGTAGAAGAGCTTGAGCCAGTCATCGAAGAGCTTGTTCGTTCATGGGGAATTGATTGTATCGGTAAGGATCTCTTCCCACTTGATGGCGAGTACAGCGCAAATATGCTTCGTGAGAAGATTCTTGGTCAGGACCTTGACCTCAGCAAGCCAGCAGAGGTTCCAGTACGTCCACCAATTCTTTGTCCAGGATGTCCTCACAGAGCTACATATAGCGTACTTAAGAAGTTAAAGATTCATGCAAGTGGCGATATCGGCTGCTACACACTTGGAGTAGCTGCACCACTTTCAGTTGTAGATACAACACTTTGTATGGGCGGTTCTATCTCAATGCTCCATGGTATGGAGAAGGGTAAAGGTAAGGACTGGGTTAAGAACTGGGTTGCTGTTATCGGTGATTCAACATTCCTTCATACAGGTGTTAACTCACTTATGAATATGGTATATAACCAGGCAACTGGAACAGTTATCATTCTTGATAACTCAACAACAGGTATGACTGGTCACCAGAATCATCCTGCAACAGGCAAAATGCTTAACGGAGAAGAGACATTTGCTATCGACCTTGTTAAGCTTTGCGAAGGTATGGGCGTTAAGCACGTAAAGGTGGTTGATGCATTTGACCTTGAGAAGCTTGAAGCTACTATCAAGGAAGAGGTTGCTAGAGATGAGCTTTCAGTTATTATATCTCAGTCACCATGTGCACTCCTTAAGACTTATGTTCCAAAGGGTAAGTGCTTCGTAGATACAGAGAAATGTATGAAGTGTGGAAAATGTCTCACACCTGGATGTCCAGCTATCAAGAAGGACAAAGAGACAGGCTTCTCAGTAATCGATGAGACGATGTGTAACGGATGTGGCCTCTGCCAGCAGCTCTGCCCATTCGATGCTATTCAGACCAAGACTACGAAGTAGTCTTGCGGAGCTAAGCGACCATCAAGCCGCGGTGCCTTTCAGGCACTTGGGTGCCTGAGAGGGCAGGCGGCGTTAAGATAGAAGGTCCAGACCAAGACTACGAAGTAAAATGAGTCAGCAATTACGTCGGACGTAGAAAGTGACTCATTAATTAAGAATATATAGAAGAGGATAAGAAAATGTCAGTTACAAATATTATGATAGTAGGAGTAGGTGGACAGGGTACATTGCTTACAAGCCGTATCTTAGGTGGTCTTGCTGAGACTGCTGGTTATGATGTGAAGCTTTCAGAGGTTCATGGTATGGCACAGCGTGGCGGTTCTGTTGTTACCTATGTTAGATATGCTACTGAGGGCGAAGTTGTTACAGAGCCAATCGTAGAGGAAGGTTGTGCAGATGTACTTATTGCCTTCGAGAGACTTGAGGCACTCAGATATGCTCATTTTCTTAAGAAGGACGGAGCGCTTATCGTAAATGATCAGAGAATTGATCCAATGCCTGTTATCACTGGTGCTGCAGAGTACCCAGAGAATATCCTTGAGGGACTTCGCGAGAAGTATAGAGTATTCTCAATCGACGCTATGGCAAAGGCTGAAGAGCTTGGAAATACAAGAGTCTTCAACACTATAGTTCTTGGTATGGCTGCTCGTCATATGAACTATACTAAGGAGCAGTGGATTGATGTTATCAAGTCTAAGGTTCCACCAAAGACTGTTGATATAAACCTTGCAGGTTTTGAAGCAGGATATAATTCAGTAGAGTAATGAATTAAACAAATTAATGCATAAATGTGGCAAACGACCATAAGTCGCTTGTCACATTTTATAATTACTGGGGTAGGGAAAATAGGGATTGATTGTCGTTTTGGAATGAAATAAATAATTAGGAGAAGAAATATGGCAATATCACTTAAAAAGGATGGAAATGATACAGATGACGTTACTTCAGTAGAAGAGGTGGGGCTCGACGGCTTTGATACAGGATTTACAACTGGAACATCGGGAGACTCTTCTGATGAGAATTCTAAGTTCCGTGGAGGAATAGGAGATGGTACGGTATCAGCGGACAAGATAAATGATCTTCCAACATATACTGGACCAACATATGTTCCAACAGAAGGTGCTGGTGTAAGTAATCAGAAGACTCGCTCGATCATTTATAAGATAATAGGAATACTTATAATAGCAGTGATCATAGGTGGAGCTATATATGGAATAAATTATATGGTTAGTTCCAGCGGTAAGGATATATCGAATCAGCTTATATTATCAGAGGCTGAGATCGGGCTAAATCTTGGTATCACATTTGAAGATAATGAGAATAAGGTTAAGTCTGTTAGACAGTACACAGATGGAAAGATTACTGTTAGATCAGGTGGTGAGCTTAATATCATTTATGTTGATGGAAAGCAGGTGGGTGTAAATACATCTAGCCGTAAGTATAGATTTTTCAACGTTGGTATAAATGATGCTGAGAAAGATGCGATAGATGCGATGACTTATAAGTACGATGACTCGATGATTGTCATAAATGATATCATGGATGGTGAGTCGGATACGTATTATTACTACAACAAGAAGAACAACGACTGCCTCGTGCTCGTTGTTAATAACCGATCAAATCGAATTGCAGATATGACTTATTATACCAATTACAGGAAGATGACTGAACAACTGTCAAGTACGGATGACGAGTAGTTTAGGAGTTCTTGTAATAGAATATAGCAAGGTTGGTTCTATCTCTTAGATCCAGCTTAGAGAGTATATTGCTGATATAGTTTCTGACTGTTCCCTCGGACAGGAAGAGCGTATCAGCAATTTCTTTATTAGAGAGACCGTCAGCGACACATTTGACAATCTCAGCTTCCTGCTCAGTGAGTCCATGAGAGGCGAAGTCAAAATGAGATGTATCGCCCTGAGGGGCTGCTCCCTTATCTATACTTGAATTAAGAATATTCGGAAGTTTCTCTGTGATTTCATTTCCGAAGACAGACTGGCCACTGTAGACAGCCTTGAGCGAAGGAATGATAGAGTCGAAGTCTTGCTTTATGATGTAGCCCTTAGCGCCCATAGATAGAGCGCGGACGATATATTCATCGTCGTTAAATGTGGTAAGATACAGGATCTTTGCATCTGGATGCTTCGAGAGAATCTGCTCGCCAGCCTCGAGACCCGTCATGCCCTGCATACGAATATCAGTGAGGAGAACATCCGGCTGGAAATCATCATACAGCTTTATAGCTTCCTCACCGGAACCGCCGGTTGCAAGAACCTCAATATCCTTATCCGATTCAACTATTGTCTTGAGAGACATAGCAATTAACTTATCATCATCAACTATAATAACCTTCATAAACTGTCCTTTCTAAAATGAGTCACTTATTACGTCCGACGTGGAGGTGACTCATTTTTGAGTCACCCCCCACGTCGGACGTAATTGCTGACTCATTTCCGGGGGATGGAGACGAATACGCGGAATCCGTTATGATTTGAAATGTTTAGAGTTCCATTTACGGATTCGACGCGGCTTCGAATATTTTCTAGCCCCATTCCATAATCATCAAAGTTCTCTGAATTAGTTTCATTATTTTTATTCTTAGCAGATTCATTTGCACTGCCAGAATCGCTTGTCTTATCTAAACTGTAGTCATGGATGATCAGCTGATACATAGAGGGATGCTCATTCAGCTTGATATCTACATCCGTGTTTGTGCTGTGCTTGATAATATTTGAGATACACTCCTTTGAGATACCGATTATCGCGTACTTAACAGGGCGAGGCGTATCATTTCCTATATCAAGATCCATGTTGACATTAAACTTATCTCTAAGCACTTTAGCCATATCTGATATGTTCGCCTTCACATCGATAGAATCATCGTGAAGATCATGTACGCTGGAGCGGATAGAGTTCATCGCGCTGTCGAGGGTTTCTCTGACGCCCTCAAGCTCGGTGTGGATAGGTTCTTCCTTATGGATTGCGAGAAGAGCCCCCATTTGAAGGATGGCGCGTGAAAGCGTGTGTCCTACGTTATCGTGTATTTCTCTGGCTATTCTGTTACGCTCCGAAAGCTGAGCGTTATAAATCTCTGTATCTCTCGCGTTGAGCAGTTCAGTGTTCTGGGACCTGAGTCGGCTGGTCTTCTCGGAACTGTCGTCACGCATTTTCTTAAGATCCTTTGAGTATTTGCCTATCATTTCAGATTTGATACTCATTATGATCGAGAGAAATGAAATGATCAGCACGAGTAGTCCTGAAGGAAAGCTGAAGTTCATTAGAATTGCAATTAATCCGAGCAGAAAGGCGAAGTAGTTTCGACTCCAGGTGATGTCATATATGATGAGCGGGATAATTGCTATAAGTGGCGGAAACTTTAGGGCGCCTATGACCAGCGCGGTCTCGATAGAGAAGGCGGCCTTTTCCTTCATATCAGAAAGCTTCATCGAATAGTCAGGTTGCTCTCTCGATAAGAGATAGTAATTGAAAGAAGTGCAGATTATAGCAATATATAAGCATAAAAGGTAGTCTGTACCATTTACAAATAGAGATATGGTATAGACTGTAAGTGCTAAAAGTATTACTTTGTCGATTAATCTGCTCATGGCATATATTATACCAATTATTTTTTTGAGGTTAAACCTTTTTTGTTGCGCTTTTGTTGTTCTTTTGATGTGTATTTCGTGCAAAATATTTCAGAAGATGTATATCTATACTGAAATCACAGCTGTGTGAATTGATGGATACAGTAGTCTGTGATATCATACAGTAGATTAAAATATAAAAAACGTGGAGGTAAACGTAAATGAAGAAAATGAAGAAACTTGTAACTGCTGTTGTACTTGCTGCGGTCATCTTCATCTCAAGTATCGCTCCAGCTTCATTTGATGCAAATGCTGCATCAGGTACTTGGAAGAGCGATTCAAATGGTTGGTGGTATGAGTATTCAAATGGTAGTTACGCAAGTAGTACTTGGCTTCAGATTGGTGGAAGTTGGTATTACTTCAAGTCAAATGGTTATATGGATGCAGGTGGATACCGTGATGGCTACTGGCTGAATGGTGACGGCTCATGGGATACTAGATATTCTGGTGGCAAGTGGGCAAGCAACAGCACTGGCTGGTGGTATACAGACTCTTCAGGTTGGTATCCAACAAAACAGTGGCTTCAGATTGATGGAAGCTGGTACTACTTCAAGGATAATGGCTATATGGCAGCTAACGAGTGGGTAGACGGCTACTATCTTGATTCAAATGGTGTTTGGGATCCAAATCATACTAAGTACAGCGGTGCCTGGGTAGATGCATATAAGGCTGAAATCGAGAAGTTTGCATCTAAGAACAAGGAGACTAAGTATGGAAAGATCAGATATAATCTTATCTATATCGATAATGATGATATTCCTGAACTTGTATGTTCAAAGGTTGGTTACTTCGTAACTGTGTATACTTACTACAACGGTAAGGCAAAATGTATCATGGATAACTGGGGATATGGTGCCGGTGGTAATTCTGGTTACAATTACGGAAAAAAGACAGGTATCGTATCAAATGAGAATTCTGATATGGCTGGTGCTCTTCACTATACAACTTATTGGAAGCTCGAAAATGGTGAGCTGAAGCAGACAGAGTACTATCTATGTACAGCTATGTTTGATTATAAGAAGTATGGCGCTGATTGGAATCATGCTGACGATGCTGATTATCACTACTACAAGATTCTTTCCTCTTCAAAGGGTAAGAAGAGTGATTACCAGGAAGTATCTAAGACAGATTATAATGCTCTTAAGTATAACTCAGATGTATACATAACAGGCGGCTGGACAAAGGACGAAATCTACGCTCAGTTCCAGTAAACCTGAATCCAAGCAAAAATGAGTCACTTTTTACGTCCGACGTAAAAGTGACTCATTTTTTATGTTAAAGGGGGTGGTTATGCTTTGTTATCTCCGAAGAATCTTGTGAATACCAGTCCGATGGAGAGGCATACCAGTCCGAAGAGCAGCTGCATACCGAAGTTTCCTACTACATCGTTAAATGTAGCGCCTTCGTACCAGATCTGTTTAAGTCCTACTGAATACCAGTAGTTTGGAGTGAACTGTCCGACTTTAGCGACTTTATCACCAAGTAGACTCAGATCCACAAATGTTCCGCCTAAGAAGGAAAATGATAGTCCAAGAATACATGTTATATAAGAGTTAGGATTTGCTGATCCCTTCTTTGCTACGCCTAATGGAAGACTTGTTATCATAGATAGTAGCATAGTGATACTAAGTGTATAGATAAATGTATTTGCTATGGAAAGATACCAAGGCGTGGTAAAGAGGAGTGGACCATTATTTCTATAGCTAGCTATTATATCTAGGATAACAGTTACAAGGGCTGAGATAGTAGCACATCCAAGAACAAGCGATATATTTCTACTTGTCATTTTATAACTGGATATTATGGTTCTGTTCTTCTTCTCTGATTCGTTGAAACTCATCACTACAGGAAGTACACCTGAGAAGATAATAGTCATGATTCCAAATGGAAGATACTGAAATGTAGAATATATCTTTTCTGATGTTACTGCCTCTTGCTTCTGCATTTCAACAAACTTTGAAGTATCCATAGTATCTATACATTTTGATGATGCATCTGTGAGAGATACTCCGGACTTCATATAATCCTTAACAGAGTTTAGATACTGATTTATCTGCATATTTATGAAGATTGCGTATGGCATAGAGTCATCATAAGTTGTTTCTAGAAGACTGTCTGCGATACTCTCATCTGATGCTTCAGTGAGTTTTGTGAAGTTTTCTCCAAAGCCTTCAGGTATTTCGATATATTCTCTGATAGTGAGATAGTACAGCATATCCTTAATCTGCTCGTCCGAATAGGTACCTTCCTTGAGGTTATGCTTTGAGTCAAGGAACTTAACGAGCTCTTTTGAAACTTCTGAATTATCGTTATCTACCACAAGAATTGTATATTTATTTAAGGTTACTTCTTCGTCTGGTTTCTGCCCGGTAGTCATCATGAGTAGCATGAATATGATAATGGCGGTATATATAGAAAGCGATATCTTATATTGTTTCATAACCTTAAAGAAAGTCTTAAATATCTGCATAGCGATTCCTTTCTGTTTCAAATCGACTTATATAATAGCGATTTATTTATAACGATTTATATGATGAGCGACGGGAGAGTAGACAACCTATAAGAAGCATTATGCCGCTGGTGATCAGTATGTACATTATTGCTCTATAATATCTTGGCCCAACACCGAATACATTTAGTGAATAAAATGCATCTGTTATAACGGCTGAAGGATTGATTCGGTTAAACCAAGGTGCCTTCTGCTCAACTATCATTTTCATGTCGCCGTACATAAGTCCTGACAAGAATCCGCCTCCCAGCATGATAACCATGAGGATTGCTTCTTTCTTATCACCTGATAGCTTACCGAAATGAGCTATCATAAATCCAAGTGTGTCTCCAACAAGGCTTGCAAGAAATGTTGTTAAGTAAATGTAGGAGATATCACCACCAAAGTTTATCTTCAAAATGTATATAAGGTATGTGAGTGTGAAAAGTATTATTACAGTCTGAAGGATTACGACAGCAGTAAGCTGAGCAAGTTCGTGAATCAATTTCACAGTTGGTGAGCAGTCTATTCTGATACCTGTATCTGACTGGTTTGCCTGGCTGTTTACGATAAGACTGAGGGAAGCCATAGCGCCCATTATAGCAACCATTGCTATAAGGTTATAGAAGTATGAAACGAATGGATCCTTATTCTCACCGGCCATTTTCTTTGCTTCAATGAAGTCTATTGATTCAGTGCTTTCGTCCATGATCTCGTCAGATTTTTCCAGATTAGAATTATCGTTATTTATTGTGTCGATTGCCTTACCTACTTCAAGCTTATATTCACTGATAATAGTAGATAGGATGCTGTGCTTAACTCCATTTCCATTTACCAGAAGATGAATATCTGTCATTGAATCTACAGTAATAATACCGGCGATGTCGCCATCTGAGAGAAGATTCTCTGCTTCTTCGTGAGAGGAAACCTGGACCTGCTTTACCATCTTTGTTCCTTCGTCATATTTTAAGTCTTCGATGACTTTGATGAAGGGGAGATCTGCTGCGCTTATGTTATCAACCTGTGATCTATCACATTTGAGATATTCATAAGGGAAAAGGTCTAGATTAAAATCCTTCATATCCTCGTAGTTCTTAACGGCTTCTATGTTATCTACGACTTCCTCTGATAAAGGCTCTTCCTTGTTAAATGTCTCGCCCATAGCCTCGGCTGTGGCCTTTTCGGTATAGTATTCTTCGAAGTCCTCAGAGATTTTATCTTTATCCAGATTTGAAAAGGCTTCCAAGGTTTTATATTCATTTATCGCACCATCTGTAACTTCGATTACAACTGGTATGGTCTCACTCTTCTGAGAACTATATATTGTGCTGAATGCGAAGTAGAAGAGTGTTCCAAGTACAAGTGGAAATGCAAATGTCCAAATCATATATGTTTTTGATCTTATGAGCTTCTTGAGATCGGCTATACATATTCTTCCAAACATATTTTTATCCTCATCAATCTTTGTCGCGAAGTTCTTTTCCTGTTATTTCCAGGAACACATCATTTAGTGTAGGCAGCTCAGAGTAGATTCGTTCGTAGTTCACATTGTTCTCTGAGAGATACTCTATAACGTGAGTAATGTTATGCTTGCCACCGTTACATTTGATGGTGAGCTTATCGCTCATATACTGAACATCGTATACATGGTTAAGTTTCTTAATAGCTTCGATATGCTCAGCAGGAAGTTTTCTGATATCGACGATTACATTTTCTGTATTCTTGATCTTGCCCTTAAGTTCTTCGCTGGTTCCGGATGCAACCTCCTTACCCTTATCCATAATGAGGATTTTTGAACATATCTGTTCAATCTCTTCCATGTAATGGGAGGTGTAAATGATAGTTGCACCGTTCTTGTTGAGCTCAATTACTCCTTCGAGGATTTTGTTTCTCGACTGAGGATCAACTGCGACTGTTGGCTCATCCAAGATTATCAGATCAGGCTTATGAGCGATTCCGCAGGCGATGTTGAGTCGTCTTAGAAGACCACCTGAAAGCTTTTTAGGATAGAACTTTCTGAAGTCGTTTAGATCAACGAACTTAATTGCGTCCTCTACGTACTGGCGTCTAGTTTTCTTATCTCTTATGTATAGTCCGCAGAAGTAATCGATATTTTCGTATACTGTAAGCTCATCGAAGACAGCAACGTTCTGACATACAACGCCGATTCTTTTTTTCAAATCTCTTCTGTTAGGTCCCATTTTCTCGCCGAAGAGCTGAACCTCTCCCTTATCATATTTTAGAAGAGACAGGAGGCAGTTGATGGTAGTTGTCTTACCAGAACCGTTAGGACCGAGCAGTCCGAATATCTCGCCTTTCTTAATCTCGAGACTGAAGTTATCCAGAGCAATCAGCTCTTTATATCTCTTTACCAGATTACTAATCTTTACAACTGTTTCGCTCATATCTTTCCCTTTCATTGTTTGATATTAAAAGTTTTTATATACAAAAATGGTGTCATAGGTTTCTCACCTACTGACACCATTCTATCAAATCATATTTTTTTCTTGTAGTGAACACTGTCACAACTCTTAAGTGACAAATGTCATATTATCGAAAATCTATTAAAGCAGCGTTACTAATGATGATAATCATCGTCAAAGTCATCTGCGAATCCATTGTGATCATGATCTGTCATGAACTCACGGCCGGAGATACGTTTACGCTGTCTCTCTTCCTCAACGAGCTGAGAGAGTTGCTCCTTAACTTCCTTAGCATTCTTGATATTCTTCAGTTCGAAGCATTTCATGGTCTTATCTGAACTATCGACCTTGATTGTTCCCATCTTGAAGATACGCTGTCCGAAGGAACGAGTCAGTGAGATATCAAGAATACGGTAGAGTCTTACCTCGTCTTCCTGCTTTGAAAGTATACCCTTCTCGATGAAGAGTCGCTCATCGTCGAAGCTATATACGGTGAAGGACCATGGCAGTCCACACCAGTTTCTTTTTCTTTCTCTAAAAAGTATTTCTCCCATAATAACCTCCCTAAATACACGCCGCGTCGCATATGAATAATTAAAATTATAACAAGACTCATTTTAACACATAAGAGGGGTACAACGAAAGAACTTTTCCGCCCCCTTGTGATTACTGCCGTATTGTTGTATATTCGTACTAGAACTCTAAAAGTTGTTTTAAAAGAGAGGTTAATATGGTTAAGAAGTTTAAGAAGATGATTATAGCAGCTATGCTTGTTCTGTCTCTTGGCACAGTTACAGCCTGCGGCGGAACAGGTTCTGATGTGAGCGATGAGAATAATGATGTTCTGGAGCGTGAAGTTGAGCTTGGTAACAGGCTTAAGGAGAAGGCGAAGGATAATGTAGAACAGCAGGGAGAACAGTCAGAGCAGACTGACGATATGCTGGATAATATCCCTACAGAATAAGCTGGCTGACAGGAGCGGACATGGAAAAAGATATAGAGTATAAAGTAGTGGAGCTTCTTATAAAGAAAGGGTTCCATATAACATTTGCAGAGTCCTGTACAGCAGGACTTGCAGCAGGACGCCTGGTAAATGTACCAGATGCATCGAAGGTACTGGACGTAAGCTTCGTGACTTATGCAAATGAAGCTAAAGTGAAGTACGTTGGTGTAGATGAGGAAACTATCGAGAGATGCGGCGTTGTAAGTGAAGAGGTAGCTGGGCAGATGGCGCGTGGCGCGGCAGAAGCTATGGGTGCTGAGGTTGGAGTTGGAATCTCGGGAATTGCAGGTCCTACTGGAGGCACTGCTGAGAAGCCTGTTGGTATGGTATGCTTTGGAATCTGTATCGACGGAGAGGTATCAACTTATACAAAGCAGTTTGGTAACATCGGACGTAACGAGGTCCGCGCATGTTCTGTTGACTTCATATACGAGAAACTTGCAGAACTGCTCTAATATGTGGAGTATATTACAACATAATTATTTACGAATTGTAAGGAGTGCGACTTAGAACGCGCTCCTTTTTTCGATTAAAAGATTAAAAAATACATGAATAAGTAACGACAGTTAGTGATTTGACAAAAAACGGTCAAAATATAACAAAAAATGGGCACAATAGTCGGAGGTTTAATGTTAATTTAATTTATTGTGTGGGAATTATTCATATAATTTGGAAGGAAAAATAAAAGTAGAATGGGGAAAAAGCAATTATGAAAAAAGCAAAAAGACTGATTTCATTTATTATTAGTATGGCGCTAATATTATCTGAAACAAGTGGCTTATCATTTCCGACATATGCGGAAGGGAAGTCAGTGAGTACTTTAAGTACGGAGGCAACTCCTGCGGATGCATCCAGCACAGATTCAGAAGAATCTGAGAAAGGTCTATCAACGAATGTAGACGGAATTGAAGTATCCGTAAATGATGTGAACAGCGTTCTTCCAGAAGGAACCTATATTGAGGTAACTAAGCTGGATGATAATGATGCTCTCAAGATGGCAAAGGAAGCTGCAGGAAAGACAGAAGATGGCACGGAACTTGTTCGTGATGCTGTCGGCGTAGATATTAATTTCTATGATTCTTTCGGAAATCAGTTCGAACCATCTGACGATGTTGAAGTCAGCATAGATATCAAGGACTATAGAAGACTTGATATAGAGGATAAGTTTATAAATCCAAGTTACGATGTTCTTCATATTCCAGAAGAAGGCGAACCAGAGTTCATCGAGAATAAAGCTTCCGATGAAGAGGGAGTAGTCTTTGAGTCGGATGAGTTTAGTCCATATATTCTCACTGCATCTCCTATAAATCTATACCGTGCAAAACAGCCTTCTATAGATTCTGGTTTTTCTGACTATACTCCATATATAACAACACATGTTCTTTCTGTAGATGGAAAAGAGATACTTACAGGTGATACTATCGAGCCTACAACAGGTTTCAAGCTTGAGTTATCATTTAACCTTAAGTTAAGTGATATGTCTAAGAACATTACCGATTCTACAGATGGTCTTCATTACTACTTTGTTCTTCCTGAACATATCTCTATTGGAGATAAGGGAGACAGTGATAATCAGATTCCACTTTATAATTCCAGAAATGTCCAGATAGGACAGTACTTTATTAAGTCATCCGCTGATGGAGATGTTATGTATGTAACATTTCCTGGATTTTATGATGATGTAACAACTTACTTTGATCTTAGTGCGTCTTGGTCTGATACTGAGGACAAGGATGCAATCGACGTTGCTTGGAGCGACAGAACAGACAAGTATTTTATCAACAGAACATCACTCATCATAACAAAGGAACAGACACACGCAAGACGTGATGAGGATGGAATAACAAGAAATAGATTTACTGTATCTATTAAGGCAAAGGACGATCTAAATGATGTAAAGAATGTCAGCTTTAAGGATGAAATGACATCTCAGCACATGGTGGTTGATCCTTCTGCTATAGATGATGGAAATGGAAATAAATATGCATATAAGATAACTACTTATGCGGCAGATGGAACAATAGTTGGCGACCCTACATATCTTTCTGCTTCAGAGGCGGTGACAACTGACGCTGGTGAGAAGGGGAAGCTTACTACACTTGAACTAAGTGGACTTACAGTACCTAAGGGCGGAAAAGTAGTTGTGGAATATACAACCTACATACCTCGCGAGGTGAAGCGTCTTATGGATGCAAATGGAGAGGACGATTCTCTCGAGAATAAAGCATCTGCTTCGCACCCTGTAACTAATCAGACTACTCAAGAGGTAGAAAATCCATGGATCACATCTGAAGTAACCGATAAGGTCATATATAAGAAAGAGTGGCTTTTAAAGGATGCTAAAAATGATGATCTAGTAAAGATTACTGATGCCGATAATACAGAATATATCGCTATGGATTATGACGTCGAGATTAATACGCTCAGAGAGTACACCATGGCTGGAGCACTTATTCGCGATGTAATAAGTAATTCATTTTATGATACTACAAATATTAAGTACACAAATGTAACCTACGATACAAAGAATCTGGCAAATGAAGCGCCAAAGGTAACTATAACAGTAAAGGCAAATACTGTAACTGAGAAGCGGCTTACATGGATTACACTGGATTCTTCTACTTATAATAATTTCCTTACAAAGATAAATGTTAAGGATCCGCTGAATGCTCTAGAGAGACTTAAGAGTGATGCGAGTCTTGCTGATGTAAGAACAAGTCTTCAAAATGCTATTACTGCAGCTGGGTCTTCATTCTCAGGGGATTATTCTGATTATCTCTTTACAGATGCAGATTGTCATGAGTTTATATGGCTTACTCCAGAAGATCCAAAAGATCCTGTGACAGGTGAAAGTAATGTTGCTACATTTAAGCTTCATTACCATACATTATCTGGACTGGGAGTATCATCATTTTCGAATAGCGCTTCTCTTAGGTATCAGGAAATGGATCCTGTTATCTTTGGAGCGATAGGCTATCCAGGAGATTACAATCTAAAAAAGAGACAGATAGATATTAACAAGTATAACGAAGGTGTATATCTTGGAGAAGATGGAAACTTCTATATAGATTGGACTATAAATGCATCTGTGCCAGCTAATTCACGTGGCTGGGAAGATGTTATGCTTATAGATGATTTACCAACATACGTTGTTGGAGATGGAGATAACAGGATTGTCTATTCTGATTGGCTGAAGGGACTTGCTGGTCCTGATGTTGATTCCATTAATAGCGGAGTATTCAAGTTCTCTACAGAGTCTGATAGAGATGACGTAAAAGCGATTGTGAATAGAGCTAAGGCTGGACTGAATAACGGATATTGGAATGGATATTCAGAGACCGAAACTAGTACTTATCATAACGGAATATTTTACGAAAGACCTGATTCAGAGTGGATAGATTACCTCTCGAAGTGGGGCGCTGACGCATTTAATGCAACGATTGTAGCAAGGGGAACCTACTATCATGGCAAGGATCTTGCTGCTGGTCAGTTTGTTGTAGAGACAGATGGAACGGATTGGGTTAGTAAGGTCAAGAAGGGTGACACAGGAACAATCAGTACATATTCTATATACCTTGGAGATTTTCCGGGAACTGAGAGTGAAGGCTACACCGTACAGATTAAATATACTACTCAGGTGAATCCTCTTCTGGTTAAGAGACTTCCTGATATATTACAGAGTACTGGTCAGGATGTTGTTACACTTACAAATACTGCAAAGGCATATCATAGCTATGTAAAGAGAGATAGTGAGGGTAATATTCTTGGCCGAGCACTTATGCAGGGCGGATCAGATGAAGGCTATTTAGGAGAACTTCAGTCTTCATACTGGCTTGGTTCTGGAGATGCCAAGGACTGTATCGTTAAGGATATGACTAGTGAATACAATAAGACTACTGGAACTGTAGGATATAAGTCGTATCTCAATAAGCATAAGCAACTGAGTGCAAGTAAAAATGTATACACAATCCAGGACGCGATGAATGTTCCAGGTGTTGTATATACGAATATTAATCTTAAGTTCCCTCAGGGAGTACAAAGCGGAGCGACCATTATACAGAATGGTAAAGTTGTAGATGCATACAAAAACTATGTGAAAATTGAGGCAACTTCCTCCGATACACATTCTAATAAGCTCACTATTACATTTGATAATCGTGATGAAATGTTCCAGGATGCACAGGGGATGTTGGCACAGCTAGAGCTTACATATGATGCTGACTTTAGTAAAAATTCAGTTTCAACAGATGTAACACTAAGTAATTCTGTAGTACTAAGTGAACGTATACCTACTGCTAACGTCAATGAGTTCACTACTAAGCTGATTGATCAGGCAGAGGTAGAATATACTATTGATAAGGCGCTGGATAAGTATCTCGACAAGGATAATCTTCCTTCAGAGAGTAATAACTTTACAGCTAATTACTATATCCTTGTGAATCCTGAATCTACTAATGCTAAGGAGCTTGCAGCGCTTCCAGTAGGAGATACATTTACTGTCAGAGATACTATGGGTAGCAATATGGATCTTATACTGAGGTCTGTAAAGGTAAGTCAGATTGAGGGTGGAGTATCTACTGATATCACAAGCTCTTGTCAGAGTTCATACAATGCACAGAATAAGATTCTGGATGTAAAGCTCGCTAAGAAGAGCGATACCGCAACCTACAAGATTGAGTATAAGGTAAATGTAACTCATCTTGCTAAGGACGGAGAAACTTATCTCAGAAATAAAGCAGAGATATTAGGTACAACAGTTAAGAAGGATGAGTTAAATGATCGTGTCAGCATCCTGAATAGTCATGAGAGTTCAGATGCGTCCAACTATATGATCCGTATTCAGAAGTATGATATGGATGATATAACTAAGAAGGTAAATGCTTCATTTGACATCTATAAGTACGATAATGGTTGGAAATGTCTGACAACTGGCGCTGACAAGATATATTCATCAGATTATCCAATTGAGACAACAAATGGTAAGGTTGTTATTACAAATAAGATTCCTGATAATAAGCCTCATCAGCTTATTGAGAAGGATACTTGGTATAAGCTTGTTGAAAGAAGTACAGATCCTGGATACTCAGTAAATAATGAACCTCTTTACTACTATGTATCTCAGGATGGTCAGACTCACAGTAATCCTCCATATGGAGTGACAAATTATTCTATAGCAACTCTTCTGACGGGTAAAAGTGAGAATGAGATAGAGGAAGATACTCTTCCAACACTTCTTTTTGGTAACAGAAAGCTTGGCTTTAGTATAGAGAAGACTGACAAGGGAACAGGAGATATTATACCAGGCGTTGAGTTTACTATATATTCAGATGAGCAGTGCACTACAGAGATTGGTAAAGAGACGACGGATACAAATGGTATAGCAGACTTTGTAGATATTACAGTTCTGGATGCAGCTGGAGACGGAGCTATCTATCTTAAAGAGACAGCGACAGTTCAGAACTATATTCAGAACACAAATACATATAAGGTTACATTTGAAGCTGGACAAGTAACAAGTGCAGTCAACATAGATGATGCTTCAGATAAAATGGCGGTTGATTCGAAGGGCGTTCTGAGTAAGGTTCATTTCACCAATATTTCAGATAGTAATAAGCTTGTTATAGCAAAGACAGTTGAGTCTAAGTCTGATGTGTATAAAAATGTGGATTTTGAGTTCTTTATAAATCTTACTGATGCTGATGGAAAGACTCTTACAGGCTCTTATGAGTATCGCAAGTTCTACGCAGATGGAACTGCGGATGTACTCCCACTTACAATTGTTAGTGGTGGATCAGTAAAGCTGAAATCAGGCGAAAGAATTGAAATATATAATCTTCCGACTGGAACAAAGTATAGAGTAAGTGAGTCGGCAGAAAAAGATTATAATGTTTCACTTACTGTTACTGATAATGTTGGTTTAGATAGAAAAGTTGGTTATTCAAGCTGGACAACTGGTACTGTGGAACAAGGAAGTGCGGATGTCGTAACATTTTTAAATAGACGTAAGACTTCACTTATTGTAACGAAGGAAGCTTTACTTAAGGATGGAACTGCACTGAATATTCCAGATGGCTTCACGGTTACATTACGTACAGATAATAATCATACTGGACGTGTGTGGGCTACTGCTCACTATGACGCTGCGACAGGAAAGTTTGTAAGTGACTCCCTTGCAGATGAGGGAATGCAGTTCTTCACAACATTTGAAGATGGTACAGATATTGCAGGTGGATTCAGAATTACTGGTATAGATACATTGAAAGATATAGCAGTTGTTGAGTCAAATGCGGATATCGCCGGATATGCTTATAAGCTAACAGATGCAAATGAATATAATGCTAACAGCAAGTGGAGCGGAACTGATTCTGATAACAGAACTGTTGCACTGAAGAATGTTTATTATACGTCATATGCAGAAGTTAATATGACAGCGAATAAGACACTCATTGGTAGAAAGCTGGAAGCGGGTGAGTTTGACTTTGCGCTTTATACTGTGCAGGGTGATAGCTACTCAAAGCAGATTAAAACTGGTATTAAAAATGATGCTACTGGAAAGGTAGATTTTGGAAGAATCACTTATTCACTGGATGATCTTGGAACTGAGACTGCGGTTGATAAGTATTATAAGATAGTCGAGAATAAGGGAACTAATCCAGGTATCAGATATGATGATAAGACAGCAGTATATGTGAAGGTTCATTTGCATAAGGAAGTGGATGCTGCGACAGGTGAAGAAAGAATAGTTGCTGATGAACCAGTTTACTCAAGTACTGATATGAGAGGCGGTTTAGCGGGCGACGGCGTAAAACCTGAGTTTGTAAATTACTACGATGCAGATGGTCATCTTGAACTAGGTATTAGTAAAACTATGCTTGGTAAAGATGTGAGTGCCGGACAGTTTGAGTTTAATCTTACTGAGTATACGGATGATACATTTACAACTGTCAGACCTGATATGCCAGCTCCTCTTTCTACTTGTAGATCAACTCAGCTAAGTGCTGGTACCTCTTCTGAGATGAAGTTCGCTGCCTTAGATTATGCTATAGTAACAGACCCTAATTCGGGCAGTGTGATCATTGATGAAGTAAGAAATCATTACTACATTATAGAAGAAGTTATCCCAACTGATGCCGAGACGAAGACCCTCCTGGATGGAACTACTGTAAAGATGAAGGATAACATTATCTATGATGATACTAGGTTTAAGCTGGTTGTTATAGCAACAGATGATAAGCAGGGTAAAGTTATTCCTAAGGTTTATAAGATAAATGATGATGGTAAGACTGAGGTTGTATCGGAAGCAAACTTTGCATCGACATTTAGCTTTACGAATAAGTATTATGCTGAAGGCGCAGTGGATATTAGTTTAACTAAGACACTTACTGGACGTGATACAAAGAGAGGCGAGTTTGGATTTACTATCGCCGAATATACAGATGCTTCCTACTCAACTAGAAAGCAGGACAGCGCAGGAAAGGATATCGAATATTCAGCTAGAAGTGCGGCTGCTTCAAATGCAGTGCCTCAGGTGATTCCATTTGGCAGTATCAAGTACGACATAGATGATGTGGGCACGCATTACTACAAGATGTCCGAGAATCAGCCTAGTGGTGCTGTAGTATCTACAGCTGATGGAAAGCTGAAGAAGAATGGAGTAACTTACGATAATACAGAATATGACTTTAGAGTAGAGGTTACTGATGCAGGTAACGGAAGCCTTAAGACAGATATAGTTGATGATAACGGCAAAGATATTACGAGTGCTCCAAGCTATTTTGAGTTTAATAATACTTATGCAGCTGCTGGTGAGATTACATTAAGAGGTAATAAGACTCTAAACGGTAAGGATACGACAAACTCCCGCGATATGAAGGATGATGAGTTTAAGTATTCTGTAGTTGAGTATACAGATGATACCTATAATACTAAGCTTGGAAGTGCGATTTATACAGGCTCAAGCAAGGCGGATGGCACTATAGCATTTGATACTATAAGCTATAAGGTAGATAGTAAATCAAGTGATGTTGGAAAGCATTACTATAAGATTACTGAAGATATACCTACAGGCGCTGTAGATAATGGGGATGGCTCTTATACATATAAGGGTGTTACATATCCTGAACAGTCCTGCAAGGTAGTTGTAGAAGTTACAGATAACGAAGACGGTACTCTTAAGGCGGCCCTTTCTGGTGAGGGTACGGATGCAAGTTTCATAAATCTCTATGCGGCTTCAGGAAGTACTGATATCAGTCTTACTAAGCAGACCGTGGGTGCAAAGGGAAATGTCTATAACGGCCTTGAAGCAAAGCAGAAGAACGGAGATTATAAGTTTGAGTTCGAGCTTTCAGAGGTTACGAGTGGTGCAAATGGTGAGAAGACCGAAACTGTTATTGAGAAGGTAATCTCAGGTTTAAATGAGAAGATAAGCTTCTCTAAGCTTAACTATAATCTTGATGATCTGGGTGAACATACTTACAGAGTTAAGGAAGTAACAGGCAAGGTTCCTGGTATCACTTATGATGATACTGTATATGAGATTAAGGTGACAGTAAGTGATAATCAGGATGGTACACTTAGTATCGATAAGCTACTAACTGATGCTGAGGAGATTAAGTTTACTAACCTATATAATGCTTCTGGTGAAGTTACATTTAAGGGCACTAAGACTGTAAGTAACCTTGATAAGAATATAAGCGGTCTTGCTCTTAAGGATGGAATGTTTAGCTTTACTGTGAAGGAAGCTGGCAGTGACGGAAATGTCGCAGCTGATAGTAAGGACGTGGCAACTGGAAAGAATAACAAAGAAGGCGGTATAGACTTTACTTCTATCAAGTATGATCTTAGTGATGTTGGTACGCATACATATATCATAAGTGAGTCTTCGGCAAATCCTGTCTCAGGACTTATCTATGATGCGAGTCCAGTTAAGGCTACAGTTGAAGTTACAGATAATGGCGACGGTACTCTTGCTGCAAATGTTAAGTACGAGAAGAAGGGCACTGCAGCGGATATAGCTTCATTTATAAATGATTCATCAGAGTTAAAGGTTAAGAAGACTAATAGAGATGGAGCGGGTCTTGCCGGTGCAGAGTTTAATATAACAACTAAGGATGGTAAGGTTGTTACAAGCTTCACATCAAATGGCAATCTGAATCAGATATACGGTCTTGCTCTTGAGACTGATTATATCCTGGTTGAGACAAAGGCTCCTGAAGGATATCAGACAGCTGCAAATGTAAACTTTAGACTGGATAAGGATGGACAGCTTTATGTAGAAGGTGCAAAGGCTGATCAGATAACAGTGGTTGATGATAAGGCTGCAATGGATACTTCAAGACATATTCCTACAGGCGATGCCATGAATATGATTCTAATACTTATGCTCATGTTTGCATCATTTGCAGGCGTTCTCTTCATATTGAAAAAGAAGAAGGATTCGAAGTGTTCATAACACTTATAATGTGGCAGAAAAAGTAACGCTGTGATATAATTTTGTGTCGAAGGGTTGAAAAGCCCTTCGGCATATTTTTTAGAAATTAGTTTAGGGAGGTAAGTATTATGGCAGGTTTAGATGATCTTAAAAATGTAGCTGATAAGGCTGGGGATCTTGCAAAGAAAGCAGAGGATGCGGCAAAGAAGGCTGGCATCACAGAGAAGGATATTGATAAGGCAAAGGACAAGGCCATCGATGTAGCAAAGGATCTTCTTGATAAGAAGACAGGTAAATAAGGAGTTAAAGTATGATTCAATGTCCGAATTGTGGAGGACTCCTTAAGTTTGATGTTGCATCTCAACAGATGAAGTGCGACTCCTGTTCCTCTCTCTTTGATCCATATGCATTTGAAGCTAGTGGTGCTGAAGAGAGTACGGACTACGATGTAACTATATTTAGATGCCCACAGTGTGGCGGTGAGATAACCTCTACCGATGAAACTGCTGCGGGCTTTTGTAGTTATTGCGGTTCATCAAATGTCCTGGAGAGCAGGATATCCAAGGAGAAGAGACCACAACTTATTATTCCATTTAAAAAGACTAAGAAAGATTGTACTAATGCATTCGAGAAGTTCGTGAAGAGAGCAATCTTTGCGCCTAATGCATATAGAGCGGCAGGAAAGGCAGATTCATTTAGAGGAATCTATATGCCTTACTGGTTATATGATATGTCGCAGAGGGGCGATATAAATGTAGCAAGTTCCGACTCTCATCGAAGCGGCGATTATATCATTACAGATCACTACATGATGCGTGGTAAGCTGGATTGCTACTATAACGGCGTGTCTTATGATGCATCGTCATCTTTTGCGGATGATATAAGCAGTGATATAGCTCCTTATAATGTTAAGGATATAACGAAGTTCAGCCCATCATTTCTTTCGGGTTATTATGCTGATATAGCAGACGTTGGTTCCGAGGTATATAAGAATACAGCCATCGACCTGGCGCGGGAGAGTACATATAACTATTTGAAAAAGAGCAGTCCTATGTCGAAGCATAGCTTCGATACACCGAAGGAAAAGGTGAAGGAAGGTTTTCATACAAATGTAAATGTAACTCGTTCTGCTATGTTCCCGGTGTGGTTCATGTCGTACCGTACGAGAGACCGTGTGGCTTACGCAACGGTTAATGGTCAGACTGGTAAGGTTTCAGCGGATGTGCCAATGAGTATTCCTAAGTATCTGGTGTGTGCTCTGGCGATTGCTGCAGTTCTTTTTGCAGTATTCCAGATGTTCTTTACCATTACTCCTAAGATACTTGTTCTAGTTGTTGCCCTGATTGGTATGATCAGCGTTCTTCTATATGGTTCTGAGATGAAGAAGATCATCTCTCTCGAGAACTATGATGATGACCTGGGAATGCTCGACAAAGAAAAACGTGTTGAAGAGAAGAAACGTGCAAGAGTACAGGCTCAGGCAGGTGCTACGTTCGAAGGAGTTCAGGGCTCGGGAACAGATGCGTATGTTGTGACTAAAAATGATCTGGCCCGCGCTAAGCGTGAGAAGGCAAAACAGAAGAAGGCTAAGAAGGATTCTGCTGGATGCTTTGTATGGCTGATTGTTGGTATCTTTATATTTATGGGAGGAGGCTCCTTCTTCTTTGCGTCGCTAGGAGAGATTCTTGATACGGGTAATCTGGGACTTGCAGGAGCGCTTATAGCGTTAATATTCCTTATCGTTTCAGTTATTAGCACCATATCATCCTGGAAGAATCTTTCTCAGATGAAGACAAAGAAGCTTATGCCGGCCTCTGTCTGGTCTACAGTTAGTATACTTCTGATAACTATTATAACAGCTACCAATTCGATAAATGATACGCTTTACTATATCATTTCTATCATAGCTATGGTGGGTGTGCTGCTGAATATCATAGGTATTATCGGAAATTATAATCTTCTCGCTACGAGACCATTACCTCAGTTTGAGATGTATCAAGGAGGTGATGACCGTGCATAGTAGAGTTAAAGATTTTAAGATGCTTACTAGAATTGTGGCGATCCTTGTTACAGTTTTTATGGTTGCAGTATCATTTATTGCTCCATCTTTTTCATCCTTCGCAGGGGCTGATACCAATACAGAAGAGACTGGCTATGTAAATAAGTCCACGTCTTATGAAGCGGTTATCATAGATGAAGCAGGACTTCTTACTGAGGGTGAGAAGAAAAGTCTTTTCGAAGATATGCAGCCTATAACTGACTACGGAAATGTAATGTTCTATACGATAGATAAGAATAAGGGCACTACTATCTATGAGGGACAGCGTAGGCTTGAGGAACGCTTCGGTAGTTCTCCAAATGGAACTGTGTTCATAATAGATATGGCTAATCGTGAACTTTCCGTATATAGTGATGGTGCGATATATAGAACCATTACCAGAGGTAAAGCTTCGACTATAGTATCAAATGTTTATAGACTTGCTTCAAAGGGCGATTATTATGGATGCGCCAGCGAAGTCTTTAAGGAAGAAACGGCTATGCTCCAGGGGGCCAAGGTTGCGGCACCTATGAAGCTTGCTTCAAATATTCTGCTCGCTCTCATGCTTGGTATGCTTTTTGCATTCGGAATAGTGAAGGCATTTTCTATTATTCCAAAGGCTTCTGAGAAAGAGCTTCTAGCAGCAATACAGACGCAGCAGAATCTAGAAGGCTATAACAGAGCATTCACACACCAGACTAGGAGATACGATCCACCTAGTTCATCATCCTCCGGCGGCGGAGGCGGCGGTGGTGGAGGCGGTGGCGGAGGCGGCGGCGGTGCCAGCCACGGTTTCTAAGCATGTCACGATGAGTAGTTAGATAACTAATCATATAACCAATTAAATGACCAATTGAGAGTAAGTCTCGATTGGTCATTTTTTGTTTCGATTTGACTTGATTTTGTTGCTTTTCTTGACCGGTCCTTCTTGCCTTGACTCCCTAAAAGTGTTATAGTTCTCTTATCTATGGCCTGTTTGGATGAGCTATTTAGGGTAGGAGATATTCAATATGAGAAAAACTAAGGTTATATGTACTATAGGACCAGCAAGTGATAATGAAGAGACAATTCGTAGGCTGATTGAAGAAGGTATGGCTGTTGCCAGAATGAACTTCTCTCATGGAACTTATGAGGAACAGAAGAGAAAGTTCGATCTCGTCAAGAAGGTTAGAGGCGAGCTTCGTCAACCTATTGCTATAATGCTTGATACAAAGGGACCTGAATATAGAATAGGAACTTTTGAGAATCATTCTATAGAACTAAAGGATGGAGATACATTTACCTTCACAACTGACGATGTGGTTGGTAATCAGGAGAAGGTATCTGTCAGCTATAAGAATCTGATAGATAACCTTGAAGTTGGAGATAGAATCCTTGTTAACAACGGACTCGTCATCTTTGAGGTAACTGAGCTTTCGGGTAGCAATGCTATCTGCAAATGTATCGCAGGTGGAGTTCTGTCTGATAAGAAGTCAATGAACTTCCCTAACAAGGTGCTTGATCAGCCTTTCCTAAGTGAACAAGATAAGAGCGATCTTCTCTTTGGTATTCAGAATGGTGCTGACTATGTGGCAGCTTCATTTGTATCTACTGAGAAGGATGTTCAGGAGATGAGAGAGTTCCTTGACCAGAATGGTGGTAAGGATGTTGAAATCATCGCTAAGATAGAGAACCGTTCAGGTGTTGAACATGTCGAAGAGATATGTAAATATTCTGACGGAATCATGATTGCTCGTGGTGATCTCGGTGTTGAGATTCCAGGCATGGAAGTTCCTTCAGTTCAGAAGTATCTTATCTCTAAATGTCGTATGCTTGGCGTTCGAGTTATCACAGCTACAGAGATGCTGGAGTCTATGATTAAGAATCCTCGACCTACTCGTGCTGAGATATCTGACGTTGCAAATGCTGTCTATGATGGTACGTCTGCAGTAATGCTCTCAGGTGAGACTGCTTCAGGAAAGTATCCGGTTGAAGCGCTTAGAGCTATGGTTCAGACAGTAGAGTTTACAGAGACTAAGATTAATTACAAGAAGAGATTTCATAATGCTGATTTCGAAGTACGAAGTACTCTCGATGCGGTATCACATTCAGTATGTACCATGGCTATCGATGTGGATGCAAAATGTATCATAGTCAATTCACTTAGTGGAAGAACGGCACGAATGGTAAGCCGTTTTAGATGTCCAGTCGATATCATAGGTATGACAACCTCTGCAAAGGTATGGCGTAAGCTGAATCTTTCATGGGGACTTACTCCTGTAATGTGCGGAATGTATGACAGCATGGAAGAAATGTTTGCTAATTCCGTTCAGGAGGCAAAATCAGCTCTTGGACTTGAGAAGGGCGATAACGTGGTAATAACTGGTGGTATGGTAAATGGTACCAGTGGAAATACAAATCTTATCAAGGTCGAAGAAATCGACCGTACTTGGTAAAAGAGTCATTATGACGGAGAGTCATTGATAAATAAAAATCCATAATAAAGGAGGTGACGGTTAATGGAACATGATGCGAAACAGGATATAGATTATCACTTGTGCATTTATATCATGAATTACGAAGAACATATCATGCCATATAGTCGTCACCGCGATAAAATGAGTCACTTAGCACGTCCGACGTAACTGCTGACTCATTTTAATATCTTCATAGCGCTAGAGGGCGCGTGGTTTAGTATGTTCTGGTAGTGTGGCCTAATAGCCATACTGCCACTTTTTATGCCTGTAAATTAAGAAGTATTCCAGAAAATTAGCTGGTAGGGCATGGAATTAACGTTATGGAGGTTTTATTATGGATGAGAAGATCATAGAACTAGAATCAGTCATGGAACTCCTTGATGGGAGACGTTTTGCGGAGCTTAGAGAGCTCCTTAGAGAGGCAAATCCTATCGATGTTGCGCAGCTTCTGGGTGAAGTTCCTGATGAGAAGCTTCTGCTTTTATATAGACTGCTTCCGAAGGAGGACGCTGCTGATGTGTTCTCGGAAATGGAGCATGAAGAGCAGGAGACTCTGATCAGAGCCTTCAATGACCGAGAGATTCGAGAAGTTCTCGATGAGATGTACATCGATGATGCCGTTGATATGATAGAGGAAATGCCTGCGGTCGTAGTAAACAAGATACTCCGTCATGCAAATCCTGAGACAAGAACAGAGATAAATGAACTATTAAAATATCCTGAGGATAGTGCGGGCAGCGTTATGACCACCGAGTATATGAGCCTTCGAAGCAATATGACGGTGGCAGACGCATTTGAGAGAATCAGAAGAACAGCCGATGAGAAGGAGGATATCTACACCTGTTACGTAGTAAGTCCTTCCAGAAAACTTGAGGGAACTGTCAGCCTGAAGGATATGTTCCTGGTGTCGAAGGAAACTCTGATCGGCGATATTATGGAGACAAATGTTATCTCAGCCAAGACCTTGGACGACCAGGAGGAAGTTGCTAAGGATATGGCAAAGTATAATCTTACTGCTATTCCGATAGTGGATCAGGAGCATCGTCTGGTTGGTATCGTAACCGTCGATGATGCTATCGATGTCATTCAGGAAGAGAATACTGAGGATATCGAAATGATGGCGGCCATCACTCCTACTGATAAGCCATATATTAGTACAGGTTTCTTTGAAACTTACAAGAAACGTATACCATGGCTGCTGCTTCTCATGATATCAGCAACATTTACAGGCGCTATCATCACAAAGTATGAAAGCGCACTCGGAAAGTATGTAATTCTGACAGCTTATATTCCTATGCTGATGGATACAGGCGGAAATGCGGGCTCCCAGGCTTCAGTTTCTATAATTCGTGGTCTGTCACTTGATGAAATCGAGTTTGGCGATATCTTCAGGATACAGGGCAAGGAACTTCTGGTTGCACTGCTGTGCGGCTCCACTTTGGCTGTAGCAAACTTTGTGAAGCTTATATTCTTCGATAAGGTTACGGTGGTTATAGCTATAGTAGTTTGTTTCACTTTGCTACTAACTGTATCTGTAGCAAAGTTTGTAGGCTGTTCACTTCCTATACTAGCGAAGAGGGTGGGCTTTGATCCGGCAGTTATGGCGAGTCCCTTTATCACAACCATAGTAGATGCGATATCGCTGATAATATATTTCCAGCTGGCTTCACATATACTTGATATGTAAAGGTCTGACGTAGTATTTAAATGTACCTGCAAAGAAGCAGTTACAGAAGAAAGGCACTATATGAAAAATGAAGAAATGAGAGATAGACTTCTGGTATCACTAAGAAAATTAGCTCATAATTCGCCTATAGATAAAATTACTGTAAGGCAGATTTCAGAGGATGCGGGAGTAACCACACAGACATTTTATAATTATTTCTCGGATAAATATGAACTTGTGCAATGGGCCTACAGAAGGAGAATGGACAGACTGCTTAATCAACTGAAGATGGGCGAGATAGATTATGAGGGGTTCCTTCGTGGTTATCTGTCGAAACATAGGGAAAATGCAAGCTATATTCTAAATGCAGCTACGAATATAACGGGACAGAACTCCTACGCTAGAGAATCGGCACTCTATTTTTGTTCCTGTATAGAACGTGGAGTAAATGAGTCGCTGGGAGTTGAGGAAACACCACAGGAGTACAAGCTTCTGATAGAGATATACGTTGCTGGCTTTTCTAATCTGGTATTTCATTGGCTCTCGACAGATGATATAGAACTTGAAGAAGTGATCGTGGCACTTAAGGAGTCAGTTCCTCCTAAGCTTAAAGAGATATTTATTGATAGATTTACAGCAAAAAAATAACAGTTCACACAATCTTCACAAACTTTTATTAGCACTCACTCTTGACGAGTGCTAATAAAAGTGATATAACATAATCATCAGGAAAATAAAGACCATACAGAAAGCCCTCCTGGAATAAAGCGACCTTCTGTATGACCAAGAAGGAGGAATGATTTATGTATTATCCAAGTTTATTTAATGGCGATTTTGCAAGTGATCTGTTTGATGAGGTTCTTAACTTCCCAGTTGATTATGGTAAGAGACTTAGAAATGAGATGCTCGACAAGAAGAGATGTACTACCGATATTAAGGAGTACGATGACAAGTATGAGCTCGAGATGGAGTTCCCTGGATACGATAAGGCAGATATCAAAGCAGAGCTTAAAAATGGCTATCTTATAGTAAGTGCAGAGCATGTAGAGAAGAAAGATACTACTGCAGAGGCTACCGAAGAGACAGAGGCTGCAGAGCAAAAGGCTGAACCAAAGTATCTATGCCGCGAGAGATTCCACGGTAAGGTAGAGAGAAGCTTCTATGTTGGCAAGGATCTCACTAAGGAAGACATTACTGCTCAGTATGCAAATGGTGTTCTAACACTTGTTATACCTAAGAAGGTTTCAAGACCAGAAGGCGAGAGCGAGATCATATCGATAACAGACTAATATATAGTACATTTATTAATAGTTTCGACGAGTTTAGTGCCCAGGTGAAAGCCTGGGCACTTTGTTACTTTTATACAAGATAGAGGCTTATTCATCGTCTTGTTTTTTGTTGTATTTTACCTTCTAACTGTGGTAAAATAGGGCTGTTTGGAATCTTTTATAAATAGGGATTAGAGAAGTGGAAAAAAGGAAGTTTATAAAAAGAGTCGAGAAAAATATCGGTATCAAGAAAATAAAGAATCAGATAAATGCCATTAGTGCCCTGTTCGTGTTCCTTGTAGTTGCTGGCGCATTTGCAATATACATGAACCATAGTGGTGTGTGGCTTTCTTATGGTATTATCGTAGCTGCTGTATCTATGATCATTCTGGCGCTATTCGCGTCGTATCGTATCAAGCTTCAGGTAAAGCTTAATAACATGAAGCTGGATTATAGAGAGTTTATAGTTATGCCTTATGCTGCAAGATACTTTGAAGGCGGCATATTCAACAAGAAGGGCGGACCTACAGAGCGAGAGATTATAGCGACTAATATGTTCTCTGATACTTCAGAATATAGATATTCCTCAATGAATGAGCTGAAGGGTTCTCACAAGGATGTTAAGTTCATGAATGCGGATGTATTCGAGGATTGTGATGTAAATGATGCTCACATCCGAGGAAGATTTTTCGAGATAGATATAGATACTAAGAATATCAACCCTGTAGTTCTGACGTCTTCGTCAGCACCTGTGCTGGATTGTCAGAATGAGAGAGTACATCTCATCAAGCCTCAAAATGAGGTTATCGACAGAATGTTTAGAGTATATGCATTTGACGAGAAAGAAGCAGATAATCTGCTTACAGAGAATATGATATACAAGCTGAGACAACTGGTTGGACTTCAGCTTGGAAAGATATTCCGAATATGCTTCGCAAATGGCAAGATATACCTCTACTTCACTACAGAGTCTAACACTTACGAAGAGGTACTTACGAAGAAACATGATGTTGAGAACGAGCTGCTTAAGGTTCGTGAGAAGTTCATGGTAGTAGGCAAGATTATCGATATTCTATAGATTCTGGAAATGTTCTGGAAGTTATCACATATAGATGGAAAGAAGGAAAGATTATGGCAGAAGAAGTTTTTAATGCTGGAAATGTAGATGCTAAGAATATCACATCTAAAGTGATGGATGGGATGGCTGCATCAGACGATGGAAAGGCCTTAAATCTCGGAGGAGATAATAAGACTGAGAGACCAGATCCATCAACACTTAAGGTTGATGAAGATGGAATTATTGAATATGTTACACCTGATATGATCATTGGAGATATTATCAGATGGTATCCAGATGCTTCACTTGTTCTTATGAAGTGTGGAATGCACTGCATTACTTGTGGCGTATCACAGTACGAGTCACTTGATCAGGCTTGTGCAGTTCATGGTCTCTATACAGATGACGTTGCTAAGGTCGTAAATGATTACCTCACACAGACACTTGGCGACAAGAAAGAAGAAAACTAATACTGAGAGGAAAAATAAATGTACGATAAAGTATCGACAAAGCTTAACTTTGCTGAAAATGAAGAAAAAGTTCTTAAGTTTTGGAATGAAGAAAAAATCTTTGAAAAGAGTATAGATGAGAAGAAGGATCTTCCAACATATACTTTCTATGATGGCCCACCAACAGCTAATGGTAAGCCACACATTGGTCACGTTCTTACACGTGTAATCAAGGATATGATTCCACGTTATCAGACTATGAAGGGTCACAAGATTATCCGTAAGGCCGGTTGGGATACTCACGGACTTCCTGTTGAACTTGAAGTAGAGAAAGAGATTGGAATAGACGGCAAAGAGCAGATTGAAGAATACGGAATCGAACCATTTATTGCAAAATGTAAAGAATCTGTATGGCAGTATAAGGGTATGTGGGAGCAGTTCTCCGGCAAGGTTGGCTTCTGGGCTGACATGGATGATCCTTATGTAACATATCACAATGACTATATCGAGTCTGAGTGGTGGGCTCTTAAGAAAATCTGGGATATGGGTCTTCTTTATAAGGGATTCAAGGTAGTTCCTTACTGCCCAAGATGTGGAACTCCACTTTCATCTCACGAAGTTGCTCAGGGTTACAAGGCTGTTAAGGAAAGATCTGCTGTAGTACGTTTCAAGGCAAAGGTTGCTGAGGGCGAAGAGCAGTATTACTTCCTTGCTTGGACAACAACTCCATGGACACTTCCTTCAAACCTTGCACTCTGCGTTAACCCAGAGGAGTCATATAGTAAGGTAAAGGCTTGTGATGGATATACATACATCATGGCTGATGCTCTTCTAGATACAGTTCTTGGACCTCTTGCTGAAGAGAAGGTTAAGAATGAAGATGGAGAGCATGTTAATAAGTACGATACATCTATTACAGATGGTAAGGCATATATCAAACTCGAATCCTACAAGGGTATTGATCTTGAGGGAAGAGAGTATGAGCCACTTTATGAAGGTGCTGCAGCAAGCGCTGCAAAGCAGCACAAGAAGGCTCATTTCATTGTAGCAGATGATTATGTAACAATGTCAGATGGTACTGGTATTGTTCATATCGCTCCTGCATTTGGTGAGGATGATGGTCGCGTTGGTCGTAAGTATGACCTTCCTTTTGTTCAGTTTGTTGATTCAGAAGGTAACCTGACAGAAGATACTCCATTTGCTGGACTTTTTGTAAAGGATGCTGATCCAAAGGTTCTTGTAGATCTTGATTCTAGAAACCTTCTTTTCTCAGCTCCTAAGTTTGAACATGACTACCCATTCTGCTGGAGATGCGATACTCCACTTATCTACTATGCTAGAGAGTCATGGTTCATCAAGATGACAGAAGTTAGTGACCGTATGGTTGCTAATAACAATACAGTTAACTGGATTCCAGAAGGAATCGGTAAGGGACGTTTCGGCGAGTGGCTGAAGAACGTTCAGGACTGGGGACTTTCTCGTGACCGTTACTGGGGTACTCCACTTAATGTATGGGAGTGCGAGGAATGTGGAAAGAGAGATGCTGTTGGAAGTATCGAAGAGCTCCGTTCAAGAGGAAAGCTTGAGGATGGAAGCGAAGTTCCTGCAGATATCGAGCTTCATAGACCATTTGTTGACGGCGTAGTGCTTACTTGTCCTGATTGTGGTAAGCCAATGCATAGAGTTCCAGAAGTTATTGACTGTTGGTTCGATTCAGGAGCTATGCCATTTGCACAGTGGCATTATCCATTTGAGAACAAGGAAATCTTCGAGGACAACTTCCCAGCTGACTTTATCTCAGAGGCTGTTGACCAGACCCGTGGATGGTTCTATTCATTGATGGCTATCTCAACACTTCTCTTTGATAAGGCTCCTTATAAGAATGTTATCGTACTTGGTCACGTTCTTGATAAGGACGGAAACAAGATGTCAAAGTCTAAGGGAAATGCAGTTGATCCTATGGAGGCTCTCGGCAAGTATGGAGCAGATGCAATAAGATGGTACTTCTATACAAACTCACAGCCATGGCTTCCTAACAAGTTCCACGGAGATGCAGTTCTTGAGGGACAGCGCAAGTTCATGGGAACCCTGTGGAATACATATGCATTCTACACACTTTATGCAGAGATCGATCAGTTTGATCCTACAAAGTATGAGTTAGATACAAAGACACTTAGTGTAATGGATAGATGGCTTCTGTCAAAGCTTAACACTGCAGTTAAGGTATTTGATCAGAATCTTGGATCTTATAAGATTCCTGAGGCAGCAGCAGTACTTACTGACTTCGTTGATGAGCTCAGTAACTGGTATGTAAGACGTTGTCGTGAGAGATTCTGGGCTAAGGGTATGGAGCAGGATAAGATAAATGCTTACATGACCCTTTATAAGGCTATCGTAACTATCTGTAAGGTGGCTGCACCTATGGTTCCATTCCTTGCAGAAAGCATTTATCAGAACCTTGTAAGAAATGTAGATAAGACAGCTCCTATCAGTATTCACCTTTGTGAATATCCTGAAGTAGAAGAATCATTTATCAATGAAGAACTTGAGAAGAACATGGAAGCGGTTCTTTCTATCAAGACATTTGGTAGTGCTGCAAGAAATGCTGCAAATATTAAGAATCGTCAGCCTATCGCAACTATGTATGTAAAAGGCGAGACAGTTCTTGATGAGTTCTATATCGACATTATCAAGGATGAGCTGAATATCAAGAATGTTGAGTTTAAGGATGACCTTTCAGCATTCTCATCATATACATTTAAGCCACAGCTTAGAACTGTAGGTCCTAAGTACGGAAAGCTCCTTGGAGGAATTAAGGAATACCTCAGCAGTATCGAGGATGGAAATGCGGCTTATGCAAAGCTTAAAGAGGAGGGGGCTCTTAAGTTTGAAGTAAATGGGGAACCTGTAGAACTTACTGAAGAGGATCTCCTTATCGATGTAGCAGAAAGCGGCGATTACGCAACATTTGGTGATAATAAGTTCACCGTTGTTATAGATACCAAGCTTACACCAGAACTTATCGAGGAAGGTTTCGTAAGAGAGATTGTATCTAAGGTACAGACACTCAGAAAAGAAGCAGACTTCGAAGTTACAGATCATATCACACTTTATATCGATAACAGTGAGAAGATTGCTGAAATCGTTACAAAGTATGCTGATAAGATTAAGGATGCAGTCCTTGCTGATTACATCATGCTTGGTAAGATGGCAGGATTTACTAAGGAACTCGACATCAATGGCGAGGAAGTAACATTCGGCGTATCAAAATAATGAGTCACTTTCTACGTTCGACGTAACTACTGACTCATTTTACACTTATCAATGGAACTAGGAGGAGGATTCATGAAGAAAATCGCGAAGTTCGACAAAGAGGGGTTTAAGAAGGAAATTGCTTCACATGTCAAGCTGCTCTATCGTAAGACGCTTGAAGAAGCAACACCTCAGGAATTATATCAGGCTGTCAGCTATGCAGTTAAGGATGACATCATCGATAGATGGATTGCCACACACAAGGTTTATAAAGAGAAGAATGTTAAGAAGGTTTACTACCTGTCAATGGAGTTCCTTGTAGGACGTGCGTTAGGTAATAACCTTATAAATCTTGGTTATTATGAAGAGGTCAAGAAGGCTCTTGATGAAATGGGTCTAGACATTAACTTTATCGAAGATCAGGAGAGAGATCCTGCTCTTGGTAATGGTGGTCTTGGACGTCTTGCAGCATGCTTCCTTGATTCATTATCAACGCTTGGATATCCAGCTTATGGATGTGGTATCAGATATCACTATGGAATGTTCAAGCAGGCAATCGTTGATGGCTATCAGCTTGAGGAACCAGATGATTGGCTTCGTAATGGATTCCCATTTGAGATAAAGAGAAATGAGTACGCTACCGAGGTTAAGTTCGGCGGATATGTTCGCGTAGAGAACAAAGACGGACGTAATCATTTCATTCAGGAGGGATATACTTCTGTACGTGCCGTACCTTATGATATGCCTATCGTTGGTTATGGCAACAATGTAGTTAACACACTTCGTATGTGGGATGCTGAGGCAACTCAGGAGTTCAATCTTAACTCATTTGATAAGGGTGAGTATGAGAAGGCTGTTGAGCAGCAGAACCTTGCTAAGACAATCAGTGAGGTCCTTTATCCAAATGATAATCATTACTCAGGTAAGGAACTTCGTCTGAAGCAGCAGTACTTCTTCGTATCTGCATCACTTCAGACTGCTATAAAGAAGTTTAAGGAAAATAACAAGAAGATTCAGGATCTTCCTAAGAAGGTAACATTCCAGATGAATGATACTCACCCAACTCTGACAGTTCCAGAGCTGATGCGTATCCTTATGGATGAAGAAGGTCTTGAGTGGGATGAGGCATGGGAGATCACAACCAAGACCTGTGCTTATACAAACCACACTATCATGGCTGAGGCCCTTGAGAAGTGGCCTATCGAGCTCTTCTCCAGACTTCTTCCACGTATCTATCAGATCGTTGAAGAAATCAATAGAAGATTCGTTATCAAGATTCAGGAAATGTATCCTGGAGATCAGGAAAAGGTTAAGTCAATGGCCATCCTGTATGATGGACAGGTTAAGATGGCTCACCTTGCTATCGCCGGTTCATATTCAGTAAATGGTGTTGCCAGACTTCATACAGAGATTCTGAAGAAGCGTGAGCTGAAGGATTTCTATGAAATGAATCCTAAGCAGTTCAACAACAAGACAAACGGCGTAACACAGAGAAGATTTCTTGCGCATGGTAACCCACTACTAGCTAAGTGGTTAAATGATAAGATTGGTAAGGAGTGGATTACAGATCTGTCACAGATCAGCAAGCTCAAGACCTATGTTGATGATAAGAAGTATCAGCAGGAGTTCATGAATATCAAGTACCAGAATAAGCTTCGTCTTGCTAAGTACATCAAGGAGCATAATGGTATCGAGGTTGATCCTAATTCAATCTTTGATGTTCAGGTAAAGCGTCTCCATGAATATAAGAGACAGCTTCTTAACATCCTTCATGTTATGCATCTTTATTCAGAACTGAAGGAGAATCCTGACTTCGATATGTATCCAAGGACATTTATCTTTGGTGCAAAGGCTGCGGCAGGATATAAGAGAGCTAAGCTTACTATCAAGCTTATTAATTCTGTAGCTGATGTAGTAAATAACGATGCATCTATCAAGGGCAAGATCAAGGTTGTCTTCATTGAGGATTACCGTGTATCTAACGGCGAGATTATCTTCGCTGCTGCAGATGTATCAGAGCAGATATCTACTGCATCACGTGAAGCATCAGGTACTGGAAATATGAAGTTTATGATCAACGGTGCACTTACTATTGGTACTATGGATGGTGCTAACGTAGAGATCGTTGAGGAAGTTGGTTCTGAGAACGCATTTATCTTTGGTCTCAGCGCTGATGAAGTTATGAAGTATGAGCGTGAGGGTGGCTACAACCCTTGGGACATCTACAACAACAATCAGAACGTTCGTAGAGTACTTACACAGCTCATAAATGGTACATATAATGATGATACAGAGCTCTTTAGAGATCTGTATGACTCACTAACTAAGGAAGATATTTACTTCATTCTTAAGGACTTCGATTCATATGCAGAAGCTCAGCAGAGAGTGGATGCAGCTTATAGAGACCAGACTAAATGGGCTCGTATGGCTATGATGAATACTGCATGTTCAGGTAAGTTCTCGTCTGATAGAACTATCGAACAGTATGTAAAGGATATATGGAAGCTTAAGAAAGTAGAAGTAGAGATATAATCCGGGTGAGATGAGATATGAAAGGTAGCACGGATTTTATGGAAGGATTCAGCGGAGAACTGACTCAGGTTAGTTCAAAGCTGAGTACTCTAGCTGAAGGTTCAATACTGATGACGAAGGAGTATGACGAGTTTGTTATGGCTCTGTGGGATATCGGAGAAGTAGGCAAATGTGGATTAAACCATGGACATACACTTCACTATGATATCACTGGGGTTGCGAAACCTATCAAATTATGATACTATTCGTGCGATAGAACATAAAAAAAGGAGAAATAATCATGGAAAGAATAAAGACACTTGATACAAGAGATCTTTGTGAGAGCGCTAAGAACGGCGGATGTGGCGAGTGCCAGACATCATGCCAGAGTGCTTGCAAGACAAGCTGTGGTGTTGCAAATCAGAAGTGTGAGAACAAGTCTGAGAAGTAGTTTGCCCGTGAAGTTGGGTTCATTACAAAACTGATCAGTGAAAGAATACGTCACCTACTTCTAGGTGGCGTATCTTTTTCTGTATATGTTTCCGCGGCGATTCTAATCACGTGTTTCAATACTCGCATTCTCGACTCAGCTCTCGCACAGGCGCGGTGCCCTAGCGGACGCCGGCTTGATTTCTTCGAAAACAAGCTTCGGCTCGCTAAGCTCTCACTGCGTGCAAAGCACTTGTGAATCGCTAAGCGCGCGAAACGGTTCCCGATTCATAGAATCGGGAATCTGTCTGAAAGACAGACACATTCTGCGTAGCAGAATCAATACTTGCTTGGCAAGTATTGCATATCACGAAGTGATATGGTGCAGACCGCTTATGGTCTCGAATGCGAGTTTGAAAACACGTTTATATAGAATCGCCCGCGAGGGTACATAAAAAATACGACATAAAAAGTATTATGGACAAATGTAATATTTTATTATATAGAGGATAGTATGGTACATCAGTATAAATTAAATGGATATAATATCGTTCTCGATACTTGCTCTGGTTCTGTTCACAGTGTAGATGATGTGGCCTATGACATTATCGAGATGTTTCCTGATAAATCAGAGGATGAGATAGTAGAAGAGATAATGAAGAAGTATGGCGACAGGGATGACGTAACTGAGGAAGAAGTGCGTCTCTGTATAGACGACGTTCGTACTCTTCGTGATATGAAGAAGTTATATACTCCAAATGAGTATGCCCCACTTGCAGGTGAGTTCAAGAAGCGTAGTGGAGATGTTATAAAGGCGCTGTGTCTTCATGTTTCACATACCTGTAATCTCAATTGCGAGTACTGCTTCGCGGCTCAGGGTAAGTATAACGGCGAAAGAGCTGTTATGAGCTTCGAGGTTGGTAAACGAGCTATTGATTTCCTTGTTGAGCATAGCGGAACAAGGCATAATCTTGAAGTGGATTTCTTTGGCGGTGAGCCTCTGATGAACTGGGATGTGTGCAAGGATATCGTAAGATATGCGCGTTCTATCGAGAAGGAAGCGGGTAAGAACTTCAGATTTACCCTTACTACTAACGGAGTACTTATAGATGATGAAGTGATTGACTTCTGTAATAAGGAAATGAGTAACGTGGTACTTAGTCTGGATGGACGTAAGGAAGTTCATGACCGTACACGTGTAGATTATCAGGGAAATGGAAGCTATGACAAGATAGTTCCTAAGTTCAAAAAGTTAGTTGATTCCCGTGGTGGAAAGAATTACTATATGCGCGGAACCTTTACTCATTTAAATACTGATTTTACTAAGGATATATTTGCTATGGCAGATCTGGGATTCAAGGAGCTCTCTATGGAGCCAGTTGTTTGTAATCCTTCAGATCCATTGGCACTTACTGAAGAAGATCTTCCTGTACTTAAGGAACAGTATGAGATTCTGGCAAAGGAAATGCTTGACCGAGATGTAAAAGGCGAAGGTTTTACATTTTATCATTATATGCTGGATCTTAAGGAAGGTCCTTGTATATATAAGAGAATATCTGGATGTGGTTCGGGAACTGAATATATGGCTGTTACACCTTGGGGCGACCTTTATCCTTGTCATCAGTTTGTTGGCGATGAAAAGTACAAGCTTGGTGATATCTGGAATGGTGTCTCAAATGTGGACAGACAGGATGAGTTCCGCTACTGTAATGCTTACGCAAGACCAGAATGTCTGGACTGCTGGGCACAGCTTTACTGTTCTGGTGGATGTGCAGCAAATGCATATCATGCAACTGGAGATGTGAAGGGTATCTATGAATATGGATGTGAACTATTCCGCAAGAGGATTGAGTGTGCTATAATGATTCAAGTAGCACATGATGCACTTGGTCTTGCACCAGTTGAAGGTGCTACGGCAGGTGGTACGGATTGTGAGGGTTGTGATTCTGATTGCAGCGCTTAAGTTATCTATTGATTCACTTACAACATGGATGAATAATGCGAGCAGTATTTATACGTGAATATTTTGGAGAGGGTATTCATATATATACTGTGAAAATGTGACAGATGGCCATTGGCCGTTTGTCACATTTTTAATAACTAAGCTAGCGTTTGCAGCACTGTATGACATTTTAATTTACGACATTTTAATTATTTATAGGTGAGATAAGACAAGATGCTATATATTATGAGACACGGAAAAACTGATTGGAATGAACTTCACAAGTTGCAGGGACATACTGATATTCCCCTGAATGAAAAGGGACGTCTTATGGCTAAGGCAGCTCATGATGAATACATGGATGTTCATATAGATCTCTGCTTTGCATCCCCTCTTATAAGAGCAAGGGAAACTGCTGAGATATTCTTGCAGGGAAGGGATATTCCTATAGAGATAGACGAAAGACTTAAGGAAATGTGTTTTGGAGAATATGAAGGAACAGAGAATTCCTTTCAGATTCCTGATTGTCCGATAAATGTTATCTTTGAAGATCCAGCTGCTTATAAGCAGTCTATAAGTGGATCCGAAACTTTTGAAGAACTGTTTGCAAGAGTAGATAGCTTCCTATCTGAGAAGGTGATGCCTGAAGTTAATAGCGGAAAAGATGTCCTGATAGTCGGACATGGAGCTTTAAACTCCGCAATCATAACCAGAGTAAAAAAGCTTCCGATATCTGAGTTCTGGAGCAACGGCTTAGATCAATGTAAGTTGCTTCGTCTGATATAATCTTAGGTTGGCTATATGACTTGTTTTGAATGTGGAGTCACCCGTTAGAGCTTTTAGAGTCGGTTGATTCATGCTTTTAAGCTAGTTTTAGAAAGAGGTTTCGGCTATATCAAGAGTTTATTGGAAGGAGTCACCCGTAGATTTAGAATCGACGGGTGACGCCTTCATTTTATAGTGGCTATATGCCGAAAGTCATCCGGAATAGTCGCAAAAACACCTTGAAAAATGCTCCATTTTAGGGCGAACGGGTGACTCTGCTTTCACAAATCTTCATATAGCCGAAACTATTTTCCTAGACCGGAAATTTTTCATAGAACTATATGTAGAGAAAAATTTCTGGTTAATGAAAACCTTAGTCTGCGTTGCGAATTTGTTGCGCATTAATTGATAAATTGATATAATTTTCATAGAAAATGAGTTATGGGATTTTATTCGCTTTTTTAGGGATAATGCTAGAAAAGAGGGGTTTACCATGCGAAACAGAACTACGCTCCTTAGAGCAGAGCAGAGCAGAGCAGAGCAGAGCAGAGCAGAGCAGAGCAGAGCAGAGCAGAGCAGAGCAGAGCAGAGCAGGCTAACTGCGCCCTTTTTGCGTCCTGCGGGGCGCTTGAAACTGAATACTACATTCGTGATGGATAACCGTCGGATTCTAATGGGGTTAGTATACCCTGTCAGGTTCGGCGGTTTTTTTGTGCGTTAACTTATGGTACTGCGGCGGCCATAACAGCCGCGAATAAAGCATAAAGGAGAAGACGGCTTATGAAGACAAAGAAACGATTTTTGAGCATCCTGCTCAGCCTTGCGCTGATGCTGGGGCTGCTGCTGGCGATGAGTACGACGGCGTATGCGGCGGAGGTCGAATCAGAAGAGTTTACCACAAATAGTGGAGCTGGTACATACACCGGCACACACATTAAAATTACGGGAACTCAACCGCTAGATGGTGATGGTGACTTTATAGACAAGGACTTTCCATGGACGATTCAAGGTCTGAACGGTGAGATCATTACAAGAGTTGATATGACCATTGGGTTCTATGGAGGGCAGGATAGAGTACGCCACTACAGCGCAAATCATGGAACACTTGCGAATATCAATGATTCAGGTGATGGAGGCTTTTCGTTCATTGATGTAAATGCGACGTCGATTACTATTAAGGCTGATGATGATGGCGTCTACACGCTCCAGATCAAAAAGGTGGTTGTTTATTATACGTCAGATGCTTCTGTCGCTGTCACGGGCGTGACGCTCAACCCGTCCACCACGCAAAGCATCAACGTGGGAGGCAGCGTCGCTTTTACCGCTACCGTTGCACCTGACGGTGCTACGGACAAGACGGTGAAGTGGAGCACGACCGGCGGTGTGACGCTGTATTCTGATGAAAATTGCACCGCAGGCAATGAGATTGGCGCGGATGCCACTTCCACCCTGACCGTTTACGCTAAGGGCACAGCGGCAGGTTCGGCCACTGTTACAGCGACCAGCAACGCTGACAGTACAAAGTCTGCAAGCTGCAAAGTTACAGTGAATGCAGCTGCTAAAGGAACACCCACTGTCAACAACTTTACCTATTCAGCACCTTCAAACCTCAGTTACGACGGCACCGCAAAGACTGCGACTGTCGTGCCAAAAGAAGGCGTTACCGGCATGGGCAATGTGACGGTGAAGTATTACAGTGACGCAGCATGCACCACTGAGGTAGAGGATACGAGCAGCGTTGGTACATACTATGTTGGTATTACCGTGACCGAGGGTGACAGTTATAACGCAACCACCTCGGTTTTGCACGATTCAAGCTGGATGTTTACGATTGGAAAGGCAACTCCAACTGCCGATGATTTTACATTCAATGAGCCGGAGAATCTATCATACGACGGCACCGACAAAACTGCTACGGTTGTTCCGGGATCGGGCGTTACCGGCATGGGCAATGTGACGGTGAAGTATTACAGCGACGCGACATGCA